>ERZ941706.6-NODE-6-length-92252-cov-7.559096_pt1 | contig 92252 bp, 85 predicted proteins | sample MGYA00521232_ERZ941706 | MGnify/ENA primary metagenome ERZ941706 (study PRJEB32759, sample SAMN07749893) | skin metagenome | biome: transportation; feature: city; material: polyester macromolecule | host: Homo sapiens | place: Hong Kong:ER line | collected 2017-07-19 ...
GGACCTCGCCGTCATTGTAACGTCTGGTCGTATGCTCAGTCATATGCCTCACTCTATCCAAGAGCGAGACCCTGTCAGGTCATTTAGGGGGCTACTTCACTGACCGATCCTGTGTTCCTCAATTGCACTATAGACGAGATACGTCAGACGCAGCACTGTAGCTTCGCTCGGTGCCGGCTGATCGATGCGCTACGCCTGCGCCGGTGCTGGGTCGCGGCGGATCTGCATGGACCTCCGCATCATACATGGATGCGATCCGTATCAACCCTCAAAGCGTGGTGCGTCTGTCGACCATCATCGCCAAGCATCTGCCCAACAGCCGGAGCGACCGATGACCCTTCCCGATCCCACCCTGTCCGCAACGGCACCAAGCGCGCCACCCTCGATCACCGTCGTCATCCTGACCTTCAACGAGGAAGTCCATATCGCCCGCGCACTCGACAGCGTGGTTGGGCTGGCGCAGCGCGTGGTGGTGGTCGATTCGGGATCGCGCGATGCAACGCAGGCGATCGCCCGCGCGCGCGGTGTCGAAATCTACGAACACCCTTTCCTGAACTATGCCGATCAGTTCCAGTGGGCGCTCGACCATACCGACATCGCCACCGACTGGATCTTGCGACTCGACGCCGACGAGGTGATCGAACCCGATCTGCGCGCGCGGATAGTGGCGGAGTTGCCGTGCCTGCCCTCGTCGGTGGCGGCGGTGAACTTCGACCTGATGTACGTCATCATGGGGCGACGCATCCGCCACGGCGGGCGCTATCCACTGATCCTGCTGCGGCTGTTCCGGCGCGGACAGGGTCGGATCGAACAGCGCTGGATGGACGAGCACATCATCGTTGAGGGCGGCGATACGATTCGGATGCGCGGAGGCTTCTCGCATATCGAGCTGAAGGACCTGACCTTCTTCACGACTAAGCATAATGCTTATGCCACGCGCGAGGCGGTGGATGCAATCGCCAAGCGCTACGGGCTGTTCCCTGCGCAGGGCAGTGCACAGATCTCGCGCCAGGCGGCGCGCACCCGCTTCATCAAGGAACGCATCTACAATCACCTGCCGCTCGGCGTCGGGCCGTTCCTGTATTTTCTGTACCGCTATTTTCTGAGGCTTGGCTTCCTAGATGGGCGCGAAGGGGCAATCTACCATGTGCTTCAAGGCTTCTGGTACCGCTATCTGGTCGATGCCAAAGTGTTCGAGCTAGAGAAGGAGATGCGCGCCCGCGGGGCCGACACCCCCGAGACTCGCCGCTGCGCGCTGTCTGAACTGACGGGGTACAAACTGTAGCACCCGCCACGGCGGTGGGGTGACCTACTGGAATGCCCCCGCCGCATAGGGATCGATGTGCGTCAGCCAGTATTGCGGACGCTGAACAGGTGTTTCGTATGCGGCATCAGCCATTTCAGCAAAGGCCGCTTGAGGAGGAAGTGCAGCACGATGCCCGCCAGCAGCGCAGCAGCGCTCGCGGTCAGCACCGTCATCCATGGTGCCGCGCCGGGGGCAAACCGGCGGCCGATTAAGTACGGCGGATCCAACGTGCGGTTGGAACAGATAGATCAAATAGCTTGGGTTGCCGAGCAGTAGCAGCCCCTGCTCGTACCATCGCCCTCCAAACTTCATGACGGGCGCGATCGCGAAGAGCGGCAGCGGCAACGCCGTCGTTAGCGCGGCGTTGCTGTTCTCATGCAGCAGCCCAATGTGATGCAATCCCGCGAATAAGCCGCAGCATAGCGCGAGCAGGAGCGGCAGCGTCTATCCCGCAGCACGGACGACCTTAAATCCCCCCGATCGTATGTAGAGGAATCGCAACCGCCATGCCGCTCAGGAACTTGATATTGACCAGATGTGCGAAGACGCGGGCGCACTAGCGCGCTGAACCGGTCGGGCATGTCGATGTCGGTGACAGTATCGTAGAGGAACCCACAGCCGTCGCTTTGCCGAGAAGAAGGAAAGAGCAAATACGGCATAGAAGGACTTGTGTCGCGATGTTCAGATAATGTGCCGTTTTTAGCATCTCGTATAGCGACAGTCCCTCGACATCGCGACCGTAGACCATGCGTATTTGCATAGGACCAGATCGCGATCCACATAATCGCAACGATGCGGGTGAACCTGCGATACCAAACCTCCAGTATCGCCTTCGGCTGTAAAGTCGTCGCATCGAGGCACACATAGGCGATAATGAAGCCACTCAAACAAAGAACAGCTCGACGAAATGCGCCGATGGGTCGATCCGCGAATGCCTGGGACTTGGTTTACTTGCTGGATTCATTTACGGCATCGACACGGTCAAATCAGTTATGCCGCGCACAACCTTCCAACCGCTCTTCCTTTATCTTTATGAGCTAACGATGCAAAATTCATATTATCTATAATATATATTAATTGCCGGTTTTAATAGAAAATTCGTCAGTTCAATTGATACCGCCTTATGATTTACAACAAACAATAAATAGTCAATATTTTGAAAATAAAATCAAATAATATATATATAATATAAACAAAATATTCAATACCTTGACGAAAGAGCGCAAAGATCGCGCTCTACCCGGCCCAGCACTGCGGCTTCGCTCCAGCGTGATTGAGCCCTCACCAGCGCATTGTGGCCAAGGCTGGTGGCAAGCGCAGGATCGTCCATTAAGCGCACAATGCTGCCCGCGAATGCACATGCATCTCCTGGCCGCACCACCAACCCACATTCATCCACCTCGCGTGCCAGCCCGGTGCCAGGTGCCGCCGTGGCCACCACCGGGCGGCCCGAAGCCAGCATGTTGATCAGCTTCGACGGCAGCACTAGGTCCGCCGCACCAGCGAGTTGCGGCAGCAGGTGGATCGTGGCCAATCCGAATAACTCGCTCAGCCGGTCAACCGGTTGGAGATCGTGAAAGCGGATATTGGAAAGTCCGGCCGCGTTGCTCTCCAACTGTGCACGGTTCGGTCCTTGCCCGCAGATGACAAAAGTCAAATCTCTTCGATGCCGTAACAGCCGCGCCGTTTCTAGCACAATGCCAATGCCCTGCTTGTTGGCGATATTGCCCGAATACAAGGCAACATGCGGCGTCCCGATCCCCCATTCGGCGCGGTAAGGCGATACCGCAGCTGTGGGACGCACGCGTTCAACGTCGGTCCAGTTGCGAAATTCGATCACGCGGTCGGCTGCAATGCCGCCGGTTATTAGTGCGGCGCACATCTCCGGACTGATGCTGCTGACCCGGTCGAATTGTTTCATGATCGCGTGATCGACCGCACGCGCGCAGCGCGCTACCGCACCACCATCGGGTAATAACCCCGTCGCAAAAGCGGCTTCGATTTCAAAATCCTGAATGTGCAGCCACGTTTTCGCGCGGGCCATCCGTGCCGCCGCAAGTGCCACCGGCGCTGCAAGCAGTGACGGTGCTATCGACAGCACCACATCGGGCCGCCAGCGCAGCCCCCGCATTATCGCAGGCATCGTGACCGCCGTGGCGAAACTGGCATGGTGCAGCAGGCGGCGAGCACCATTCGGATTGGCAGGAATGTAGTGTGGGGAGCGCAGCACGCGAACGCCCCCGTCATCGGTCCACTGCCACCCGCCGCGCTGCCCGGGAAAGGGCTTCCATGCCGGGTAATAAGGCTGGCCTGCCAGAACCTCCACCTCATGTCCGCGCGCCGCCATGTAGCGTGCAAGTCCCGTGGTATAGACCGCAACCCCGATTAATTCAGGCGCGTAATTCAATCCTACGATCATCAAGCGCATTTTAAATATCCGCGCTCACTTGTCTGAAAATAACGTTTACTTTGGCTTGAGATAAACCTGCACAGTCGCATCGCGTACGAGACGTTAAGGCGGCACGGTGCCAAAATGGATTTAATCATTTTACTCCCAAACCGCTGCTCAGAACTGCTTGCAACGTGAAGACACGATCAGGCGCGGTGTTGCTTGAACCAGCGGTAGGTTGACGCGATGCCACTGGAAAGATCGATGCGCGGCTGCCAGCCGAGTGCGCGCAGTCGGTCGGCAGACATCAGCTTGCGCGGCGTACCATCGGGTTTGCTCGTATCGCGCACAATCGTGCCGTCGAAGCCTACCGCGTCGCACACCATCTGCGCCAATTCCAAGATTGTTAGATCCTTACCCGAGCCGACATTAACATGCCCCTCGCCCGAGTAGTCCTGCAACAGGAACACGCATGCATCGGCACAATCGTCGGCATGGAGGAACTCACGCCGCGGCGTTCCTGTTCCCCAGATCGTGATTGACTCTGCGACAGCAAGCTTTGCCTCATGCGCCTTGCGCATTAACGCGGGCATGACGTGGCTAGTATTGAGATCGAAATTGTCGCCTGGGCCGTACAGGTTGGTAGGCATAGCGCTGATATAATCGCGACCATACTGGCGACGGTACGCCTGACACAGCTTGATGCCAGCAATCTTGGCCACCGCATACCACTCATTGGTCGGCTCCAACGGACCGGTCAGCAGCGAATCTTCGGTAATTGGCTGCGCCGCCAGCTTGGGGTAGATGCAACTCGATCCCAAAAAGAGTAGTCGATCGACATCAGCGCGGTGCGCGGCATCGATCAGGTTGGTCTCGATCGTAAGATTCTCGTAGAGGAAGCTCGCTGGCAGCTTATCGTTGGCTAGTATTCCGCCGACCTTAGCAGCGGCGACCACCACGACATCCGGTCGCCGGTCTACCATCCAGCCGCGTACCGCTGCCTGGTCCAACAGGTCCAACTCATTGCGACCTGCTGTAATCAACTCGACGCCCAATCCCTCCAGCCGCCGCACGATGGCGGAACCCACCATACCGCGATGGCCAGCGACGAAGACCCGCTTGCCCGCTAAGTCGCGCATGGTCACGCGCCCTTGCCGATTGGCGCAAAGCGCATGGTTTCCAGATCCGCCTGAACCATTTCACGGGCGAGGTCGCGCGGGCTGGTTTCATAGGCCCAGCCGAGCTTCTCTTTGGCCTTTGTCGGATCGCCGATCAGTAACTCCACCTCAGTTGGGCGGAAGTAACGCGGATCTATCTCCACCAGACAGCGGCCAGTATCTGTGCAGTAGCCCTTCTCCTCCACTCCACCGCCTTCCCAGCGCAGCGTGATACCAACATCGGCGAACGCCCATTCCACAAAGGTACGCACTGGGGTGGTCTCACCAGTCGCAAGAACGTAATCGTCGGGCTCGTCCTGCTGCATCATCAGCCACATGCCGCGAACATACTCGCGCGCATGGCCCCAATCGCGCTTGGCGTCCAGATTGCCTAGGAACAGCTTTTCTTGACGTTCGAGCTTGATCGCCGCGGCCGCGCGGGTGATTTTACGCGTGACAAACGTCTCGCCACGTAACGGGCTCTCATGATTGAACAAAATTCCGTTGGAGGCGTGCATGCCATAGGCTTCGCGGTAGTTCACGACGATCCAATAGGCGTAGAGCTTCGCCGCAGCATAAGGGCTGCGCGGGTAGAAGGGCGTCGTCTCGCGTTGGGGCACTTCCTGCACTAGCCCGTACAATTCGGACGTAGACGCCTGATAGAAGCGGGTCGTCTTCTCTCGCCCTAGGATACGAATTGCCTCTAGCAGGCGCAAAACGCCGATCCCATCCGCATTGGCGGTATATTCTGGCGTTTCAAAACTAACGGCGACATGGCTCTGTGCGGCCAAATTGTAAATTTCATCAGGTTGCGTCTCCTGCACCAGCCGGATCAAATTTGTGCTGTCTGTCATATCGCCGTAGTGTAGAAAAAACCGCGGGTTGGAGACGTGCGGATCCTCATAGATGCTCTCTATCCGGCCGGTATTAAATGACGACGAGCGTCGCTTCAATCCATGAACACGATACCCCTTATCAAGTAAAAGCTGTGCGAGATAAGCACCATCTTGGCCTGTAACACCTGTAATTAGTGCAGTTTTGGTCATGGTTTCTCCGGATTTCGGCCCTACCCCTGCCTTCTCCGCAGGTTTGTTGCACTACTCTATTTATGACAACTTATGTGAGTATCATCACCCACCCAATCAGCCCCTCATTATTTATACGTAATAGTTCTAAAACATAGACCGCATTTTTTTATTTCGCCCTCGTGGCAAATTTTCCTGATTACCCAAGAGGCCCATTATGGTAGGAGCTCTGACACGATAGCACCGTCGCCATTCGAAAGCCGGAAATTGACCAAGCCGCTGTAAATAAGGTGTTCAGGTTTGTTCTCCCACGCTGACCCATTGTCATGCTCCTGCACGTCACTATGACAAACGCCCCATGCCGAACCAGAGAAATAATGTGAGCACAGCCGGCCACGCTCTTGCAGATGATGCACCATGGATGCCACCGGTAACGCGCGACAAGGCCGTGACGCGCGTGCACTGCTACATGCTTCTCGCATTCAGCGATGCCATCGTAATCGTGGCATCGTTCATCATCGCCAACCAACTCGTTAACCTCAGTGCTCCCGTGCCCATCGAACACGGTTTCGTCATGCTCGGCGCCATTCTGCCGTTGTTCGCTATTCAGGCGAGCACCAACGGGACCTATGGGGCCGCAACCCTGGACCATCCCAACCTAGGCGTTCGCCGGGCAGTCCGCGCGCTGACGATCGCCGGTGCGGTGGTTCTCTTGATCGCCTATATGCTGAAAGCCAGCGCAGGCTTTTCGCGCGGCGTGTTTGCCATCGGCTTTGCGATGTCCTTCGTGCTGCTGATCGTCGCGCGCATGCTGCTGCGCCTACCGATCAGGCGCATGCTGGCCGGGTCAGCGCATACGACAATCGTGATCCGCGATGCCGTCGATTATGATCGGCAGGGTGACGAAATTCTGATCGAGGCAGGCGCACTCGGTTTCGATCCGTCCACCAGCGACCCGCGCGCTTATAACGCGCTTGCCCGCAGCATCGGCCATGCGGATCGCCTGATTATCGCCTGCGAGCCGGCCCGGGCAGCGGCCTGGGCGCCAGTGCTGCGAACGCTCGCGGTGGATGGCGAGATTCTCACCGATGTCAGGGACGAGGTTGGTGCGATCGGCATGCGTCAATACGGCGAAAGACGGACCCTCATCATCAACGACGGCCCGATGACCCTGTCGGCACGCGTCATAAAGCGGGCATTCGACGTCGTCTTCTCCCTTGGCGCCCTCCTCATCCTGCTGCCCGTCTTCGTCGCGACCGCACTCGCCATACGCTGGGAAAGCAAGGGGCCGATCTTCTTTCGTCAGGAACGGATCGGACGTGGCAACTGCATTTTCCGGATCTTCAAGTTCAGAAGCATGTACGCGCATGCAAGCGATGCGCAGGCGGCACGTTTGACCCAGGTCAACGATGCCCGCGTCACGCGCGTAGGCGCCTTCATCCGCCGCACATCGATTGACGAACTACCGCAGTTGCTGAACGTGCTGCTTGGCGACATGAGCATCGTCGGGCCTCGCCCTCATGCACTGGCGGCGAAAGCTGCAGATATTCTGTATTGGGATGTAGATACCCGGTATCGCGAGCGGCACGTCATCAAGCCGGGAATGACGGGACTTGCTCAGGTCCGCGGCTTTCGCGGCAACACGCATCAGGTTGAGGATCTTACCAACCGGCTGCAGGCCGATCTGGAATATGTCGCACGTTGGTCGTTACGCCACGATCTTACCATCATCCTGCAGACGCTGAAGGTCGTTCAACATACCAACGCTTATTGAGACGGCATGCTCACGGCGGTGCTGCGATGGGGCGCTGCGACGCGGCGTCTCTTGACCCAAAGCAGAACCGGCCGTTCGACCAGCAACCAACTCGCCCATCCACACGCTGCGGCCAGTATGAGCGTCATCATACCGAGCAGGACAAGGCTGGCGGAACCGACGTAGCGGATCAGCAGCTGTTCGATCGGCCACGCATAGAGGTATAGACCATAGGATATGTCGTTGCGATCGTTGATCCGGCCAATCATCGTATCGCCTCCGAACCGTGCCGCGGCGAACAATAAGTATCCCCCAAAGATCGCGACGCCAATGTCCGTCAGTGGAGCAATCGGCAGGATGATGCATAAACCAGCAGCGGCGACGATGCTGCCTGCTATGGAAAGGCGCAGGCGGTCGCGGTAGACGTAGAAGGCCGCGCCGGTTAGGAACATTCCTGGCAGCTTGAAGATAAAGGCGGGGGCACCAGCAAAAACGCGGCCTTTCGTCAGAGCGGCGATGGCATCGGCCGGCACCGTCTGAGCGGCGATCAGTAATACCAGTGCCAGCAACGCCACTCCGCCGCGTCGCCGATAGAGGCCGGCAAGGCCAAGCAGCGCGGCCAGAATGTAACAAGCAAATTCATATTGGATCGTCCACGCTGCACCGTTTAGCGCTGATATGGGATCGTTATAGTATTGCCCTGGAAAGGCGCCTTCGACCCGCGGCTGTGCGAGTATTGCTATTCTAACGATACTGCCAATCCATACACGCGGCGATCCCAGATCGAGCACCGTACCGGCCAGCGGCGCCACCACGAAAAGGCACAGGAGCGATGAGACGACGAACGCTGGATAGATTCTAGCGATGCGCTTTTTAGCGAAGGATGCGAGCGAGGTGGATTGGACGAAGCTGCCGGTAATTAGATAGCCGCTTACAATGAAGAACCCGAACACCGCCAGCCCGCCGGAGGACAAGGTGCCGGTCAGCCGGGTCAGCACTTCCCTACCGGAGTTGCCATCAGCCAACTCGGGTGTATGCGACACGATGACGAGGGCAGCCAGGAAAAGCCGGAGGACCCCGAAGGCATTATGATGATCACCGAACCGCTTCGGTCGGTCTGCAAGCATCATACCCCCCCATCCACCGACCCTGATCGATATTTCATTTATAATGATATTATTTTATTTTCCAAACTTTTAGAATGACGGTACGTTATCCCACAGCCTTCAGGATCGCACGGCCATAAGCCGTCTTCTTGAACATCTCGCCGCGCGCACGCGCCTCGTCCGCGGAGATGAAGCCTTGTTCGTAGGCGATCTCTTCAAGACAGGCGATCTGGATACCCTGTCGGTGCTGCAGCGTGCGGACGAACTCACTGGCTTCGAGCAGGCTGTCGTGAGTGCCGGTGTCGAGCCAGGCATAGCCGCGGCCCATTTGTTCGACGTAGAGGTCGCCAGCCTCCATGTAGAGGCGGTTGAGATCGGTAATCTCGAGCTCTCCGCGTGCCGAGGGCTTGAGGTTGCGAGCGTATTGAACGACGCGATTGTCATAAAAATACAGGCCCGTCACCGCATGGTTTGACTTGGGCGCCTCAGGCTTCTCCTCAAGGCTGATCGCGTGGCCACCCTCGCCGAACTCGACAACGCCATAGCGTTCGGGATCCTCTACACGATAGCTGAACACCGTCGCACCGCTGGGCCGCGCGACCGCGTTGGCGAGCAGGTCGGTGAGATGGGCGCCGAAGAAGATGTTGTCTCCAAGCACCAGCGCGACATGGTCGTCGCCGATAAAATCTGCTCCGATCGTAAATGCCTGCGCCAAGCCGTCAGGACTTGGCTGCTCGGCGTACGACATGGTAATCCCGAACGCTGTTCCGTCGCCGAACAGGCGGCGGTAATTGTTGATGAACTCGGGGCTGGAGATGATCAGCACGTCGCGAATCCCCGCCAGCATCAGCACGCTAAGCGGATAATAGATCATCGGTTTGTCGTAGACAGGCAGCAGCTGCTTGTTGACCGCGAGCGTCGCCGGGTGGAGGCGCGTGCCCGAGCCGCCGGCCAGAATAATACCCTTCACTGTGCAGCTCCGATCAGTTCGTCGAGGATATCGCTGAGCGCGTCGCGCCAGTCGCGCGAGGTGATGCCATAGGCATCGTGGATGGCCGTATGGCTCAGCAACGAGTTGGCCGGGCGCCGTGCCGGGGTCAGATAGTCGCTGCTCGGGATCCGCGCGACATCGGCCCAGGGCCCGCCGCGCTCCGCCGACTGGCGAAAGATCTCGATGGCGAAATCGGCCCAGCTGATGTCGCCGGCGTTGCTGAAGTGGAAGGTGCCGGTCGGCGCGTCCGCATCGTCGGCGAGGCGTACCGCGATTTTCATCAGTGCACCCGCCAAGTCGGCCGCGCTCGTCGGGCTGCCGCGCTGGTCGTCGACGACGGTCAGCCGTTCGCGGCCCTCGGCGACACGCAGCATCGTCTTCACGAAATTGCTGCCGTGTGCGCTCACCACCCAGGCGGTACGGACGATAGCGTGGCGGACACCGCTGGTCCCGACCGCGAGCTCCCCGCCCAGCTTGGACGCGCCATAGACGCCGAGCGGCGCGACCGGATCGCCTACCTCCCACGCACCCGACTTGTCGCCGGCAAAGACGTAGTCGGTCGACACCTGAACGAGCGGGATGCCCGCCGTGGCGCAGCCTTCCGCAAAGGCGGCGGGCGCCATCGCATTAACCGCCCAGGCGGTAACAACATCGGTCTCTGCCTTGTCGACTGCGGTATAGGCGGCGCCGTTGATCACCGCCGCCCACGGGCGTAAGGCGACCATCCGCCCGATCGCTGCCGTATCGCGCAGGTCGAGATCGGCGGAGTCGAGCGCGGTCACCTGCCAATCCTCGGGCCAGGCGCAGCGTTGCAATTCGGTACCGAGCTGCCCGCCCGCACCGGTGACGAGGACGTGGCGCGTCGCCTCACTCACCACCATGTCATCCCGTCGACATGCATACAGGTCGTCATGTCAGGCTACCCCGCGCCGTTCCGCCGCCTTCGCGGCGACCAGCGGACGCCACCAATCCTCGTTGGCGAGATACCAGTCGACCGTTTTGGCAATGCCGGTCTCGAACGTCTCGGCGGGTGTCCAGCCGAGTTCGTCGCCGATCCGGCTCGCATCTATCGCATAGCGTTTGTCGTGGCCGGGCCGGTCGGCGACTTCGGTCATCTGCTCGACGTAGGATCTGCCGTCGGCGCGCGGGCGGCGGTCGTCGAGGATCGCGCAGAGCATCTTCACGACCTCAATATTCTGCCGCTCGTTGTGGCCGCCGACATTGTAGGTGCGGCCGGGCTCGCCCCGCTCAAACACCGCCTGCAGCGCGCGGACGTGATCCTCGACGTAAAGCCAGTCGCGGACCTGGTCGCCCTTGCCGTAGATCGGCAGCGGCTCACCATCCAGCGCCTTGGCGATCATCAGCGGGATGAGTTTCTCGGGAAAGTGATAAGGTCCGTAATTGTTCGAGCAATTAGTGATCATCACCGGCAGGCCGAAGGTATGTCCCCAGGCGCTGACGAGGTGATCGCTGCCCGCCTTCGACGCCGAATAAGGCGAGCGCGGATCGTAGGGCGTCTCTTCGGTGAACAAGCCGGTATTGCCGAGGCTGCCGTATACTTCGTCGGTCGAGATGTGGTGGAAGCGGAACACCTCCTTCGCCGCCTCGTCCAGCCTCAGCCAATAGGCGCGCGCCTCGGCGAGCATCGTATAGGTGCCGACGACGTTGGTCTGCACGAACGCGCCCGGCCCGTCGATCGAGCGGTCGACGTGGCTTTCAGCTGCGAGGTGCGTGATCACGTCGGGCCGGAATTCGGCAATCGCATTGCGGACGGTATCGGGGTCACAAATGTCGCCCTGGACGAAGCGATAGCGGTTGCTGCTGGCGACGCGTTCGACCGTCGACAGCGTGCCGGCGTAGGTCAGCTTGTCGAAATTCAAGACCTCATGGGTTGTGTTCTCGATCAGGTGCCGGATGAGCGCCGAGCCGATGAAGCCGGCTCCGCCGGTGACGAAGATGCGCACTGGTTATTCCTTCAGGCGAGCGGTTCGAGCGGGCGGCCGTCATAGGCGAACGGGCTGTTGAAGTCGGCAAGGGTGGGCTGCCCCTTGTCCTTGTCGGACAGTTCGGGCGTGGTGCCGGCAGGGATCGGCCATTCGATCCCGACGCTGTCCCAACGGATGCCGCCGTCATGCTGCGGCGCGTAGGTATCCGAGCATTTGTAAGTGACCTCGCAATCAGGTTCGAGCGTCACGAAACCGTGCGCAAAGCCGATTGGAATGAACAACTGGTGGCCGTTCTCGGCGCTGAGCTCGGCGCCCACCCATTGCCCATAGGTCGGCGAGTCCCGCCGCACGTCAACCGCTATATCAAAGATGCGCCCGCGGATGCAGCGGACCAGCTTGTCTTGGCCGCGCGGAGGTGTCTGGAAGTGCAGGCCGCGTAAGGTGAATACGGGAACGGACAACGAATGATTGTCCTGTACGAAACGGCATGCGATGCCCATTTGGGCAAAGGCAGGTTCCGAATAAACTTCGGTAAACCAGCCGCGTGCATCGCCTAACCGATGAGAGGTAATGAGACGGACGGGGTTCATGGGGGCGTCCTATCCCACGGATTGCGTTGCGGCAATTCGCCGGCTGAATCTGCCTAAACCGACATTCCTTGATTACGGCGGCTGTCATTTTTATAAGAGCGAGGGGTCGATCGGACGTACAGAACGCCGTGAACCCCCGTATTGTCACCGACTTTGTCCGGGTAAGCGTCAAGAGGGATGAAGTTGTCTCCAGTCCGTTCGTTCGTTCGTCCCACCGTGATCGTCGTCGGCGCCCTGCTGTTAAGCTGGCTAGTGCTGGCGGCCACCATGGAGCGGATATTCGCGCGCTCTGCCCCGCAGCTGGCGCTGTTTTGGAGCCCGGGAAGCGCCGACGCCAATGCCCGCGCGGCAGACCTTCTGATGCTGGATGCGCCGCTCGACCGTGTCAAGGGTGTGATTACCGCCTATGCCGGACGGTCGCTGAACCGGCAACCGGTCAATCCCGGTGCGGCGCGACTGTTGGGGCTCGTCGCCGCGCAGGATGGCGACCAAGCGCGTGCCAGAGGTCTGGTTCGCTATGCCGAAGCGATGTCGCGGCGCGATCTGCCAACGCAATTGTGGCTGATCGAAAGCAGCGTCGCGCAAGGAGACGTAAAAAATGCACTGCTGCACTATGATCGCGCGTTGAAGACTAGCAATCAATCTTATGCGCTGCTGATGCCGACGCTGGTACAGGCTGCCAACCAACCTGAGGTATGGCGGCCGCTTGCCACGGTCCTATCGCGGCGCCCCCAATGGTGGCGGCCGTTCCTCGAACGCTATGCCGCCAGCGGTAAGTCGCCGGATGCGCTCGCGGCATTTTCGCGAGCCCTCCGTCTCGATGCAGCCCCGCCCCCCGACCCCGACATGCTGCAGGCTATCGAAAAGCGGCTGGTCGACCTGTTCGCCTACGGCCGCGCTGCGGCGTTGTACAATCGCGCACATGGTCTGGCCGCCGACGATCGCACCCCGGTGCGCAACGGCGATTTCGAACGCCCCGGCAGCGCGGACCCGTTCGACTGGAACTTGGTCGACGAGGATGATCTCGCTGCGATCCGCCAACCTAGTCCGGTCCGCTCCGACGGCAATGCCCTGTTCCTGTCCGCGACCAACGGTCGTGGCGGCGATCTGGCGGTTCAACTAACGATACTGCCCCCAGGCCGCTATCGGATCACCGCCAAGGTGGGCGGGGTGAGTGGCGATCCGCTGGCATTCCCGCGGCTTGTCGCCAGATGCGCCAGGGATGCACGCGAGATCCTGCACATCGCCTTTCCTCCGGCACCGGACACCGGGCGGATGTGGAGCAGCGACCTGACCGTACCTGCCGATTGCAACGCACAACGCATCGTCCTGCGCGCGGCCAGCACGCTGGATGCCGAGGCCGCATCGCCCTGGATCGATTCCATCGTCATCCGGCCCTATACTCCATCTCCGCAGGGAGGGCGCTGACATGAGCGTCGCCAACCGATCGGACCGATCACATTACCGCCGCCCTCCGCCATCCGGCCGCCGGTCTGGCCGGCCGTCGGGATCGGCCGCCATGATGCGGCATTGGCGGGATCATCTGGATTTCCTAATCCTTTCCGTGCTGCTGATCCTCATCGCCTTGGGCGGCGGGTCCGCCTTTGCCGACACGCTGTCGCTGATCTACGTGCGGCTGGCCGCGGTGGCCGCAATGGCAGCATTCGCCCTAACGCCGGCGCGGGCGCAGTGGCGGACGTTCCGCATGCCCTTGATCCTGCTCGCTCTCTTGGCGGCGATCATCGCCATCCAGCTCGTACCGTTGCCGCCGTCGATTTGGAGCGCCCTGCCTGGTCGCGCCGCGTATCTCGATGCCGCCTCCGGATTGGGCGGCGTACAGCCTTGGCGGCCGCTATCGCTAACGCCGGACCTGACCCTGAACAGCCTGATGTCGCTGGTCGTTCCGGCCGCAGTCCTGATCGGCTTCGTCAAGCTAACCGCGGAGCCACGCCGGTGGTTGGTGATAGGCTTCATCCTTCTGTGCATCGCCAGCATGGCGATCGGCGTTGCACAGGTCGCGGGCGGCGCGAAATCCGTCCTCTATACCTACAAACGCACCTATGAAGGCACTGCGGTCGGCCTGCTCGCTAACCGTAACCACCAAGGCGCACTGCTCGCCGCGCTTTTCCCGGCGCTACGCGTGTGGACGCTATTCCCGGCGACGGACCAACGTTGGGCGCAACGGCGGCTGTGGCTGGCGATAGCGCTCGGCATCGTCGCCGTCCCCGTGCTGCTCGCTACCGGATCGCGCGCCGGCATCTTGCTCGGCGTGGCAAGCCTTGTCTTTACCCTGGTCCTGTTCGCACCGCGCCGCAGGCAGCGCGGCGGGGCGGCAGCCTCTCCGCTACAGACCCGTGCGTTACAGATCGGCATCCCCATCCTGCTCGTTGCGCTGGTATTAGCGACGTGGCGGTTCGGTCGGGCGCTGTCGATCCAACGATTGGTCGGGGGGGCGCCATCGATCGAAGACGACCTGCGGTTCCGCTTTGCGCCCCTAGTGGTGCGCATCATCGAGCGGACCTTTCCCGCCGGCACCGGCTTCGGCAGCTTCGACCCAGTCTTTCGCCAATATGAGCCGGATGCGATCCTGATCGGCAGCTATTTCAACCATGCGCACAACGAAGTGCTTGAGATGCTGCTCACCGCGGGTGCCGCGGGGGCGGTGTTACTCGTGCTGTTCATCGCATGGTGGGCCATCAGCCTAATCGGCACCCTGCGCGATACGACCGATCAGCAGGCGCGTCATCTGGAGCTGCTGGGCGGCATGGTGACTGGCATTCTGATGGTCGCGAGCCTCGTCGATTATCCGCTGCGCACGCCGTTGCTTGGCACCTGGTTCGCCATCGCCTGCGGCTGGCTGTGCGTCCGCAATACCCGGACGAATACCTAGGCAGTCGCCAGGACAGCGCCGCTGCTGTAATCCTTCACCACGAAGATTGCCGTATTGGGTCGCCCCCTGTAGGGCATTCGCTTAGTGGCTTGAGCCCAAGGACAGACATTCGTGAAAAAGTGCGTAACGATCTTGGGAGCAAGTACACTCCTGTTGGCCAGCGGATGTGCCGAGGATCATTTTGTCGGCAGGCCCGGTCTGACGGTTACCGAGCAGAAGGCGCTGCCTGAGCCTTTGCCGACGGATTTGGTGTCCGCGCCCCGCCCCCAGGTGCTGGGGCCATTCGACCAAGTTTCGGTCGACGTCTTCGGCCTGCCCGAGTTTAGCCGGACCGTCACGATTGACCGTAGTGGCAACATCTCGCTACCCTTGGTGGGTGCATTGCCGGCGTCCGGCAAGACCCCGACCGAGCTTACCCAGGCGGTGACCGAACGACTACGCGAAAACCACGTCCGCGCACCCCAGGTCAGCATCAACGTCACGCAGGTCGTCAGCCAGGTGATTACCGTTGACGGACAGGTCCGCACGCCGGGTCTGTATCCGGTCACCGGTCGCATGACGCTCATGCGCGCGATCGCCCGAGCAGAGGGCGTGACCGATGTCGCCCGCGAGGATTATGTCCTCGTGTTCCGCCGCGTCGATGGCCGCGACATTGTTGGCCTGTACGACCTGCGCGCGATCAAGCAGGGAATGTACGAAGATCCCGAGGTGTTTGCCAACGACGTGATCCAGGTGGACGCATCACGTGCACGACGGTTGTTCAACCTCGTCATTGCATCCTCTGGACTAATTGCCGCACCGCTTGTAGCGATCCTCAACCGATGAACGATTTCAAGTTTCAACCCGCCGCGCCCGGTGCTTTTCCGGAAGTCGTGATCGAGGGGGACCAGGTACGCAACAAGCGATCGCTGGTGTCTGAATATCTGTCGATCGCGAACCGTCGGAAATGGCTGATCCTTGGAACCGTGGTCGCGTTCTTGATCGCCGGTCTGCTGGTTACGCTGCTGATGACGCCGCTCTACAAGACGAGCGCCATCCTCGAAATCCAGCGCGAGAACCGCAATTTCGCCGAGGTCAAAGGCTCCGAGCAGGCGCAGGCGTCCGCCGATAACGAGTTCTACCAGACTCAATACGGCCTATTGAAATCCCGCGTGCTTGCAGAGCGGATCGCTCGCTCGTTGCGACTTGGCGACGATCCTGTCTTCTTTGAAAAATTTGGTGTGAAACCATCAGAGGACCTGTTCGAAAACGGCCGTCCCATTCAGACCGCCGCGGCGCGCAGCGCGCGCATTAAGGCAGCTGGGAACCTGATCCTCGCTCGTATGGATGTCGAACCCGAACGGATGTCGCGCTTGGTGGAGATCAGTTTCACCAGCCCCGATCCCGAACTATCGAAACGAGTGGTGGATGCCTGGTCGACCAATTTCATCCAGTCAACGCTGGAACGACGGTATTCGGCGACGTCCTACGCCCGCAATTTCCTGGAAGAGCGGCTGAAGCAGTTGCGGATTCGGATCGATGAATCCGAACGCGCGCTGGTCAACTATGCCTCGCAGCAGAACATCGTCAACATCCCCGGATCGACCGATTCCAACGGTCAGACGACCGGCGAACGGTCGCTGGTCGTCGACGACCTCGCCAATCTCAATCGCGAACTGGCCCAGGCGACCGCCGAGCGGGTTTCCGCCGAAAGCCGGTTAAACAGTGGTGGGGCGACGAAGGAGCAGCTCGATAACACGGCCAACAGCACGCTGCGGACCCGCCGGGCTGAACTGGCCGCCGACTATGCGCGAATGCTGCAGCAGTTCGATCCTGCCTATCCGCCCGCCAAGGCGCTGCAAGCGCAAATCCGGTCTATTGACGTTGCCTTGAAGGGTGAGGGCAGCCGCGTCGATGCCGTGCTGCGCCAAACGTATCAGGCAAGCCTGTCGCGCGAGCAGCAGCTTGCCGCTCAGGTGAACAAGCTGACCGGTCGCGTGCTAGACTTCCGGCGCCGCAGCATCCAGTATAATATCCTCCAGCGGGAGGTCGATACCAACCGCCAACTCTATGATGCGCTGCTGCAGCGGTATAAAGAGATCGGCGTTGCCGGAGGCGTCGGCGTCAACAACATTGCAGTCGTCGACGATGCCGAACTGCCGGTCGCGCCCGACCGGCCGCGCCCTCTGTTCAACATGGCGCTCGCACTGTTCGCCGGCCTAGTCGTCGGTGCTGCACTCGCCTTAGTATTCGAGCAGATCGACGAAGGTCTGACCGATCCGATCGAGGTCGAAGACGCGCTGGGCCTGCCGCTTATCGGCGTCACGCCCAAGCTGCCGAACGACAAGCCGGTGGTGGCGCTGGACGACCCCAAGTCGATGCTGACCGAGGCATATGCCTCGATCGCAGCCAATTTGGGCTTCGCCACGTCGCATGGCATTCCGCGGACACTGGCAATCACCAGTGCGCGCGCCGCGGAGGGCAAAAGCTCGACCAGCTATGCGATTGCCCGCTCGATCGCGCGCACCAGTAAAAGCGTGTTGCTGATCGATGCGGATATGCGCTCGCCCTCGGTCCACGTGCTGCTCGAACAGCCGCTCGGCGAAGGCCTGAGCAACTTCCTGGCCGGTGCTAACGACATTGACCGCCTGATCCGTTCGACCGAAATCACCGGCCTATCCGTCATCTCCGCCGGACCGCAGCCGCCCAGCACGCCCGAACTGCTGTCGGGGGACCGGCTGCGCACCCTGCTGGAGCGGATGGGCGAACAGTTCGACCATATCGTTCTGGATCTGCCGCCCGTCATGGGGCTGGCCGACGCGCCGCTGATCGCCAGCCAGGTGGAAGGCACGTTGGTCATCACCGCCGCGCACAGCACGCACAAGAACGTGGCGCGCCTCGCCATCGGCCGTCTGCGCAGCGCCCATGCCCATCTGCTGGGCGTGGTGCTGACCATGTTCGACGCCAAGCAGGCGAGCTACGGGTACGGATACGGCTATGGCTATGGCAACGGCTATGGCTACGGCTCGCGTTCGGACGAGGCGGCGAACTGAGCCATATTGGGCAACGGCCGGTCACCAGCCGACGCGGAGTACGACATGGACAAACACGCAGACACCGCCATTGCGGCGATCCTCGATGCGTACGTCGAAAAGCGGCTGGCCGGGGTTGATCGCACAGGTTCGATTCCGCGCATCTTGCATCAGACCTATCCGACCAAGACGTTGCCCGAGCCGCTGGCCAGCAACGTCGTAGCACTTCGTACGCGCAACCCGGACTGGGAATATCGGCTCTACGACGATGCCGATATCGAACACTTCATCGCCGAGGAATATGGTCCTGCCGTACTCGAACGCTATCTGCTTGTCTCCCCGTCGTACGGTGCGGCGCGGGCCGACCTGTTCCGCTATCTGCTGATCTATCGGCAGGGCGGCCTCTACCTCGATATCAAGAGCACCGCAGATCGACCGCTGACCGACGTCTTCGGTGCAGCCGATCACTTCGTCGTATCCCAGTGGGACAATGCACCCGGCCGGGAACACGAAATCTGGGGTTTGCATCCCGACCTCGTCCATGTGCCTGGGGGGGAGTTCCAGCAATGGTTCATCGCCTCCGCGCCCGGTCATCCCTTTTTACGGGCGGTAATCGAACGCGTGCTCGGCAATATCGACCGCTACAATCCGTTTCGCGACGGGGTCGGACTGGAAGTCGTGCGGGTCACCGGTCCGGTCGCCTATACGTTCGCGATCGAGCCGCTGCTCGCCCGCCATCCGCACCGTCGCGTCGCCAGCGAGGCGGCGCTCGGACTGCGCTATTCGGTAATGGCCTATCACGCCCATCACGCCCATTTTCGCGGCCATTATTCCCAGCGCATGACCCCGATCGTTGGCGAGCCGGGTGGAAAGGTCAGCCAAGCGGCGCTCACCGGCTATATCCGTACCCGCCGCCAGGTCGGGCGCGTCATCAAACATGCCAAGCGCCTGTATCGCCGAGCACGCGGTCTGCCCGTCATTCTGACCCAGTAAGCTAAACGCGTCGGCCCAGGCCGGCCACACCGAGCAGCAGGTCCTTCGCTGCGGAGCGGCGCAGCGCTTTGGCCGCCTCTGGACTGCCGATCGGCGCTTGCAGCATCTTAAGATACTCACCAGCACGCCGGCGCAGTGTGGTGCCTTCATAGAGCCGCACTCGCCGCTCCCAACGCGTCGCGCGCTCGGCGAAGCGCGTTGCCGCCTGCGCGGCTACGTCGCGGTCGCGACCCTCCGATCGCTCGGCAAGCGCCTCCAATAGCCTCGTCATGTGCGCATCGAATACGGCTCGTTCGCGATAGACCGTCAGCGGCACCGTCCGCACGATGTCGAGCCGGATCGACAGCCGTGCCAGCACACCACCGGCCAGCGTGGTGCCGTAGACGTTCGCGTCATGCTGCCGGTACAGGATAAGGGGCTCGGCAATGTGCGACACCCGCCCCAGCGCGGCGGCGAGCACATAAAGCCAAGTATCGTGCGACAGCGGCCGCGTCGCCTGCGGCTGTCGGGGCCGGTCGGCTCGCGGCACCAGCGTCGCAAGTTCGCGGCGAAACATCATGCTGTTCCCCCACCCCGTCACATAGGGATCGATCTCCAGCGGCGCGAAGCAGCAGTCGCCCGTGATCCCCTGATCGTGCGTACCGATCGGATGCAGACCTTCGTCGGTCAGCGTCAGCCGATGCATGGCGAGCAGACTGGCATCGTCGCGAAGCCGCGCATGACTGGTGGCAAGCTTGTGCGGCAGCCAGACGTCGTCCTGATCGGACAGGGCGACCAGAGGCGCGGTGCAGGCGGTCGCGGCATGGAGGAAGTTGTCGGCGAAACCCAGCCGTTCGGCCTTGTCGAGGATGCGCACCGGAAACGGCACCTGGGCGGCAAAGGCGCGGACGATCGCGAGCGTGTCGTCGGTCGAGCCATCGTCGCTGACCACCAGTTCGACTGGTGGCAGAGTCTGCGCGGCAATGCTGTCGAGCTGTTCGCGGATATAACGCGCACCATTATAGGTCGCCATGGCGACAGCAATGCGCGGCTCGGTCCTGCTGGAGTCAATGACCATCAATGACGCTCCGTTGGCGGGCCGCTAGCGACCCTGCACGCCGCTCACACTGGAATTGCGCGCCGTGGTCGTGCGCTCCAGCAGATCCGGCGTCATCGCGCATCGCTGCGTGATCGCGACCTCGCGCGTGTAATCGACGCCGGCCTGGGTATAGATGCATTGGCGCCGGCCGTTGTCGGTCGTCTCGCGCATCAGCATGGCGTTGCCCGGAACTGGACGATTGGGATCGCGATACGGCGCGATGTCCGGACACGGCTGGCTGGCCGGCACGATCGCATTGCGCGAGACGATCTGGCCGTCGGCCGACTGGTCCGACCCGACGTACAGGCACAGCCGCCGGTTATCGATCACGCGATCGCTCAGCAATTGCGCCGACGCCGACGGAGCGATCAGCCCCAAACCCGTCACAAGGGCCGAACAGGCAAGGACAGAAGGCTTCATGCCGCATCTCTACGATGCTGGCGGGATCAGGGAAAGAGTGTCTATCATCCTGCCTTGATGCCCTCGACGTACAGGCTTTCCCAGGCACGATGGTCGAGGTCGACGAACAATCGCGGATCGCTACCGCTGCGGAACGGATGTTCCTCGGCATGGGCAAAGCCGCTCGCGATCATCTGCCGCTTCAACATGGCAGCATCCCATACCGACCGATGCATGTGATTCTGCGTGAGGTTCCAAAGGGCCTCGCATCCCGAAAGGAACATGCCGAACTGCGCATCCACGTCCCGTCCTTCGTAAAAATCGATGTATTTCTTCAAATCGGGGACCGAACAGCGGAAAATTCCGCCGGGCTTCAGCACTCGCCAGACCTCACGCAGCAGGAACAGCGCTTCGGCAGGATACATGTGCTCCAGCGTATGTTCGGAATAGACACCTTCAAATACGCCGTCGGCATACGGCAGCGGGCGGCGCAGATCGTGCCCGACATGCCGGACTTTGCCTCGATGCGCCATGTAGAAATCGAGGTTTTCAAAATCGGCAATAGGGTTAAGACCCGATCCTATCTGGAGCAACGGCTTCTCAGGTCGTCTGCGCCGGGGCGATACCCAGCGACCGATCATCGCTCTAGTTTCGAAATAACCATGACGCAGCAACGACATATGCGCCGCGTCGGCACCGAAATGATGGGATTCCACGCCGTGTCCTCTTCTATGGAAGACGACATCCCATCACGGTGAACCCAGTGCAACATGGTTCTTTCGCGGGATAGATATTAGGATAGTCGCGCGTCGGCGACCGCCAGCAGCGCCCGTGCGCAACTGTCCCATGAAAACTGCGTTGCCCGTACGCGTCCCGCTGCGGCAAGGTCGACGCGCCGCACATCGTCCGCCATGAACCCCCGGATTGCAGCGACGATGGCATCGGCGTCGAACGGATCGAAATAGTCGGCCGCGTCCCCGCAGACTTCCGGCAGCGACGCCGCCTGCGAGGTCAGGACCGGGCAACCCAGCGCCATCGCTTCCAGAGGAGGAAGGCCGAAGCCCTCGTAATAAGCAGGGTGGATGTAGCCCGCCGCCCGTTCGTACAGGGCGCGAAGCTCGCCATCACTGACCCCGCCGACATGCGCGACATGGCTGCTCGCCAGCGCCTCTGGCACACTGGCATGGACGCGCGGGTCCGCGCCGCCAGCCATCACGACACGAAAGGGCACGTCGCCCAGCCGCTCCGCGGCGCGAACCAGTGCGGCGAAGTTCTTGTGCGGGCTGTGACTGCCGACCGCGAGCAAGAAAGGCCGGTCGCCCAGCCTATGGCGGGCGATGATCGTTTCGTCCGCCGGGATGGCATGTACATGCTCGCTGCCCAGCGGCGTGACATCGATCCGCCCCGGCGCGACACCAAGATAACGGCTGAGTTCGCCGGCCGAGAAATGCGATACGGTGACGATCCCCGCCGCCCGCGAACCCAGCCGGCGAGTCATCACGCGGTACCAAAGCGTAAACGCGCGGCTATAAGCCTCCGGCACCGCGAATGGCGCGGCGTCATGGATGGTTACGATTTGCCGGGCGACGGCGATCGGCGCGGCGTTGCACAGGTTGATGAGGCCGGTGCCGTACAGATGGTGCGGCAATTCCAGCTGCTCCCAGGCATGACCGTGCAGTCGCCCGAACGTTTCGACCGCCAGTTCGCGAGCGATAGCGGTATGAATCACGCCCGTGGGCGCCACGAAGCGAATATCCGAGCGCATCGCCTTCAGCCGGCGCGATATTTCGATCGCATACCGCTGCACGCCGGTCAGCCGCTGGGTCAGGAAGCGGGCGTTGACCGTCAGCCCGCCGGACCGGCGCCTGCTCACACGCTCGAGTCCGCGAGGAGATCGACGGCAGGACCGGCGGGCAGCGCGTCAGCATCCCAGCGGAAGCGAAGGGCGCGGGCATCGCGGGCGGCGAGTTCGGCATCGATCACCGCGAGGAGGCGGCGCCGGAATTCCTCGGGGGCAAAGCGAAGCGCATTGTCCCGGATCACCGTCGCGTCGAACCGGTCGGCATGCGCTTCGAACCGGCCGACCGCCTCGATCAGCGATGCCGGCGTCTGCTTTGGAAAAAAGACGCCGGTCGGCCGATCGTGATCCAGCCCGCGGATCGATTCGAGCGCGCCCCCGCGGCCATAAGCGATCACCGGCGTGCCGCAGGCTTGCGCCTCGACTAGGGTGATGCCGAAATCCTCTTCCGCCGCAAAAACGAAGGCCTTTGCCGACCGGAAAAGCCGGAGCAGCTCGTCGTGCGACTGATAGCCCAGCACCTCGACATTGGGTCCCGCCGCCTTGCGCAGAGCGGGCATCTCCGGTCCGTCGCCCACCACCACCAGCCGCTTGTCGGGCATCGCTGCAAACGCCTCGGCGATCATCGGCACGCGCTTGTAGGGCACGAGACCGCAGGCGGTCAGATAAAAGCTGCCGCGCGGCTCGGACGTCGGCGTAAAGCGATCGGTCTCAACCGGCGGATAGACCACCCGCGCCTCACGTCGGTAGGTCTTCCAAATCCGCGTCGCGATGAACCCGGAATTGGCGACAAAGCAATCCACCCCATTCGCCGTACGCTGATCCCACATCCGGACGTAATGGAGTAAGGCGCGAGCATAGAGCCCCCCTGGGCCGCGATCGAGACCCGCTTCACGCAGATAGACGTGCTGAAGATCCCAAGCGTAACGAATCGGGCTGTGCACATACGAAACATGAACCTGCCCCGGCCCGGTGATAACGCCTTTAGCCACGGCGGAATTTGAACTGATTACCAAATCATAGCCGCTCAGGTCAAACTGTTCGACCGCCGCCATCATCAGCGGCAAATAGGCCCGATACCGTTTCCGGGCGAATGGCATGCGCTGAATGAAGCTGGTCTTCGGAACCCGCCCCTGCAGCATGTGCCGGTCGCGCTCTTCCATGAAATCGACGACGCTGAACAAATCCGCTTCCGGAAACATCCGCAGCAGTTCCTCGACAACGCGCTCGCCTCCGCGGTACGTGGTCAGCCAGTCGTGAACGATCGCGATCTTCATCGTCACCCAACGCTACATGATGCCGAGGATCGGCGAGGCTCCATGCCAAGTCCTGCGCCCGTAGCGGATTATACCTGCCGCTGCCAACCGTCCCGACCCGCCATGAATGATCCGGCGACCATCTGGCGTTTGCGTTAACGGTTGTCGGGACGATCCAAGGACGGCTACGAGCGATGAGACGGCTATCCCGCGTACCAGGAGAATCGATGAGTTTCTTCCCCCCGATGTCGTTGACGGGCGGACATGCCGTTCGGGAAGGGCCGTCGGGCAGCGTACGCCGGCGGCCCGCGATCCTGCTCGGCGCGAACCCGCACGAGCCGCTGGCATGGTGGATGGATCCTGTCCGCACGATCCTGTTTGTCGTGTTGCCGATCTTCTGCTTCGCAGCTTATCTTAACCGCTTCAACTATTGGACGTTCAACGCCAGCCGCGATTTCGTGACGCCGCAGACGTTCGGGCTGGGCCTGTACAGCATGGCGATGCTGGTGGTGGGGATCACCGTCGGCCGCCTGCTCGTCCCCCGGCAGGACATGGTGTCGCTGATCGACGGCGAACGGGCGACGCGGGTGCTGATCCGGATCGGCTGGGTCGCCATCGTCGCCTATGCGATCCTGCTCGGCACCCTCGTCATGCACATGTCGTTGGTGCTGTCGCTGCTGCGCGGCGACATCGTCGCTTCGGGCGAATTGCGGAACGTGCTCGGCCGCATCCCCGGTATTACCTCGTTCGTGCAGTTCGGCACTGTGTATCTCGCGCTAGTATCGATGCTGGTGATGATGACCAACTACACCATGACACCGCGGTTGTGGACGATGACTGGCGTGATCTTTGCACTCGTCTTCGCGCGCTCAATCCTGGCATCGGAACGGCTCGCGCTGCTCGAGGCACTGGCGGCGCTTGGTGTGATCCCGATCGCCTATCGTTGGCGCCCCTCGCTATGGCGTACGATCGCGCCGTTCATCGGCATCATCTTCGTCTTCGCAGCCTTCGCGGCGCTCGAATATTTTCGCAGCTGGCAATATTACCGGCAGTATTACGACACCTACGCCGATTTCATCGCGCCCCGGTTTGCCGGGTATTTCTCCACCTCAATCAACAACGGTGCCGGTGCCTACCTGACCTATGGTCAATTCACGCCAAAGCCGGAGATCACGGTGGGCTGGATCACCAAGTTCCCCATCCTCGGCAGTTTGATCCGGGAACCCGACGTCACGATGATGGACAATTTTCTCGAAATGTACGCCACCCCCGAATTCAACAATCCTGGCGGATTCTATGCAGCCTTCCTCGATTATCCCTTCCCGATCGCGACGACGTTCATGATCGGGCTGGGTGCGGTGATCGGCGCGGTCCATCGCAGCTTCCAAAACAAGTCGCTGATTGGCATGCTGCTGTATCCGGCGGTGTTCTTGGGAACCACCGACCTCATCCGGATCGTCTATGTTTCCGACACCCGTACGCTGCCGCTGTTCTTGGGCGCCATCATCACCGCCTACGCCATCAAGCCCGTGCGAATGCCGAGAGACCGGTTCCTTACATATGCCGCCGGATCGGCTCGACGGACTCCGACGTCATGACAGATGCCAACGCCATTCCGCGCCCCGCCTTGCCGCCGGCGCCTACCCTGTCCCTGGTGATGGCGACGCTTGACCGCACCGATCAGATCGCGCGCCTGTTCGAGAGTCTCTCCCGACAGACCGTCACCGATTTTGAGGTCATCGTCGTCGACCAGAACGACGATGATCGGCTAGTGCCCATCTTGGAAGGCGACTGGCCTTTTCCCGTCCGGCGCCTGCACACCCCGGGAGAGCGCGGCGCCAGCCGGGCCCGCAATCGTGGCTGGCGGATCAGCCGCGGCGACATCCTGCTGTTTCCCGACGACGACTGCTGGTATCCGGCCGACTTCCTCGAACGGGCGCTAGCAATCATGCGGCGGCAGGGTTGCGATCTGCTGTCCGGCCGCCCCGCCGACGAGGGCGGGCGCACGATCAACGGCCGGTTCGAGACGACAGCGCTGCCGATCGACCGCATCACCGCTTGGACCACCGCGATCGAATGGATCGTCTTCTTCCGTCGCACCGTGCTGGAGGCGATCGACGGATTCGACGATGATATCGGCATCGGTGCGGCAACGCCGTGGCAGTCGAGCGAGATCCAAGACATCATAATACGCGCGATTGAGGCGGGGTTTGCTTGCTGGTACGATCCCGCCGTCGTCGGACATCACGAAGAGATCGTGCTGGGCTACCCGGATGCACGCGTTCTTCGCAAGGCGCGCGGCTATGCGCGTGGCATGGGCTTTGTCCTCAGGCTGCATGGCTATTCGATCCCGGTGCAGGGCCATTGGGTCATACGACCGTTGGCCGGCAGCATGGTATCGCTGCTGCGGGGCCGCTGGCGAATGGCGGCCTATTACGGTCAGGTCGCGCTCGGCCGCGTCGAAGGAGCGTTAAGGCGAACCCTGCAGCCATGATCGTATCACCCTCTCGACGCACCGTGCTGGTGGGGATCGCCGGCGTGGTGGGATCTACAGCCTGCAACGATCAGGATGCCAGGGCGCTGACCGGGAACGGTGCCCACGCTGCGGGACGTGTCCAACCGGGTTCTGCGGATTCTGCGCCGCGCCGGCAAGTGTTACCCTTGTCGCGCTTCGGGGTCGATCGCTTCGCGACCCGCGATCAATGGCCGGCACTGCGCCGGGCATTCGAGGCCGCGCATGCCGAGGGCTTTGACCTGGTCGCCGACCCATATGCATCGTACCGCCACGACGGCGTTCTGATGCTCGACGGTGTATCGCTAGAGGGCGGCGGCTGTACCTTCATCGCGCTGTCCGATGGCCCGCAGGTGCTCCGATGTATCGGCAGCGGCTGGCGGGTCGCCAACCTGCGGTTGCTGGGTGCGGCACGAACGCGGACGTCGGCCAACGAAGGCAACGGCATCATGATCGGCGATGGCAACGCGCGGCCGGCCACCGATTTTGTGCTCGAAAACGTCACCGTCGACGCGGTCGGGCCCGGTCGTGGCGTTGCCGCGGCCGGCATGATGTTCAGCAATGCCAGCAAAGGTCGCATCGTCCGTCCGATCGTCCGCCACAGCATGGCCGATGGTATCCACGTCACCAACGGATCGCACAATCTGATATTCGACCAATCGGTCTGCGAGGATACCGGCGACGATGGCTTCGCCGTCGTATCCTATCGGGGGCAAGGCCGTCTGTGCCATACGATCACGGTTAACGATGGCGTCAGTCGCGTGTCCGCCGCGCGGGGCTGTTCAGTGGTCGGCGGCCGCGACGTCATCTACCGCCGCTTCACCGCGGAACGATCGTCAGCGGCCGGTGCCTATTTCTACGGCGAGGACGCTTACGATACGTTCGGTGTCTATCGCTGCCGGTTGATCGATCCAATCTTGCGCCAGTGCGTAACGGGGCGCGGCCAAGCCCCGGAGTTCAGCAATGCGGCGCTTATTCTAGGCGGGCGCGACGGCCTTGACATGGTGGACGGGATCAGCATTCCGCGTGGCGCATCGGAGTGCATCGTCACCAACCCAATCGTGGAGGGCGCCGGCGCAGCCTGCACCGCCGGCATATCGACGCATCAATATGCGATCCGGCCCCGCATCACCGGTGGCCGTCTCAGCGATCTCGTCTCGTCCAACGGATCGTTACGCGCCAATGGCGTCGAGATCGGTGGGCGCGACGTGACAGTCAGCGGGATCCGCATGAACGATATCGCAGGCCTTGCGATCGTGGTGCTGAAGACCGCCAGCGGCACCTGTCTGGTCGACGGGCCCCATGTCACCGGCAGTCTGACGCGCCCCGGCCCGATCGACAGCTTCGTCTATGCCGATCCCGCCCCAGCCCTGCGGCGCATGACGATCAGGGGTGGTCGGTTCGCCAAGGGTCCGGGCAAACTTGCCATCGATCTGCTACCGGCAAACCGCCTGCATCTTGTCGGTAATACAGTTCTTTAGACCTACAGAGGGCAAGAGAGACAGGTTTTACTTGCGTGATCCGCAAGACTTGCATAATCGTCATTCCGACATGGTCATTCCCGCTCAGACCTTGCCTACCGTTCGTTTACCCTGCGGGATGAGCGTATCTCGGCTCGGATTGGGACTTGCCCATCTCCAGCTGATGGCGCCGACGGCGCGTACCGCCTTGATCGACCACGCGCTGGACCTTGGCATCACCCATTTTGACACGGCTCGTTTCTATGGCGACGGCATGTCCGAACGGGTGCTGGGCAACGCGCTGGGACCGCGGCGTGCCCGCGTCACCATAACCACCAAATTCGGCTTGCTCCCGACCCCCGGGATTGCCGTGATGGGGCCGCTTGCCCCCGTCGGACGCAAGGCACGCGGCGCGCTCAAGCGGCTCGGGCTGGTAGACTATCCGCGCCGCTCCTATTCCCCCGCGGAGCTGCAGCGCGCTTTTACCACCTCCTTGCGGGCGCTGCGCACCGATCACGTCGACGTACTGGCCATTCATGAGCCCGAGGGCATCACCGGAATCGACGATGACACGATCGAGGCGCTGCTGGCGATCCGCCGTTCGGGTGCGGCCCGTTTCATCGGCGTCGCCGGCAATGATGTCACCAGGGTTCTTGCCCGCTGGGGAGACGTGCTCGACATCGTACAGACGGCCGAGAACGATGGTCGCACGGGGGATCGCAGCCCGGATTTCACCTATAGCCTATTCTCGTCGGGCATGACCCGCGGGGCACCGCCGCTAACCCGGGCGGAGGTGGACCGGCGGCTCCGCGCCGCCTTGGCGCGGCGGCCTCAAGGGGCTGTGCTGGTCCAGACCCGCGATCCGAGCCGGCTGCATGATTTGGTCGAGATCGCCGGCGCGTGACCGCAACGACCAATGTGCGCCATGTGCTTGGCGCACGTCGCGAGCATGTTCGCGCCGACGTATGCGTGATCGGAGCGGGAATCGCCGGGCTGATCGCCGCTACCCGGATCGCGGCCGCGATCGGGCGACCGGTCGTGGTGATCGAGAGCGGTACGCAGCTGCCCGACCCCCGTATCGCCGATCTTAACGTCGTCGACCATCCGGACGGCGGCTATCGGGGAAACAAGCGCGACCGCGGCATCGGCGGCACGTCGGCGCAATGGGCGGGCAAGCTTCTGCCTCTTTCGCCACACGACATGGCCGCCCGCCCCCATGTCGATCTCGACGCCTGGCCGATCGATGCGACAGCGCTGGCCCGCTATATTCCGGAAATCGAGACCTTGGTCGGCGCCGCCCCGGGGGCGTATGACGGCGACGCCACGACAACGCTCGATATCTACGGCCATCTGCCGCCGGCGCCCGACGAAATGATCTGGCGGTGGCCAAAGCATCCCCAGCGCGACCGCTATCGGATCGATGCAGCCTTGCAGGACGACCTCTCCCGTCTCGACGCCCTGTCGATCTGGGTTGATGCCACCGTCACCAGGCTGACAATGATCAGGGATCGGCTAGCGACCGTGACCGCAACCAATCATCGCGGGGGCGAATTGGTGGTCGAAGCCGATCATTTCGTCATCGCAGCCGGTACCCTAGAGACAACCCGCCTGCTGCTTGTCGCCGATGCCCAGAACGACGGCTGCATCAGCCGGACCACCGATGTATTGGGCCGCTTCTTCAACGACCATTTCGGTGTCGAGGTCGCTAGGATCGTCCCGCGCCGCGCGGCGGCAGCCAATCGTACGCTCGCCGATCGGGTCGTCGCCGGCACGAAGCGCCATCTGCATGGCGAGCTGACGATCGCCGCCCAGCGGGAGCATGCCGTCGCCAGCGCCTATTTTGACATCGATCCCCACTTTTCCGACGCCTCCGCGATCATTGCCGCGCGGGCTGCGTTCGACAACTTGCGCGGGCGCAGCCCGGGTCAGAGCGCCGGCCATCTGGCGCACGTGCTGAGAGGCATGCCCTCGCTGGGTCGCGCGACATTCTGGAAGATGGTACACGGCCAACAATATTGGCCGGCAAAGACCGATGTCCGTCTCAAGATTTGGATCGAGCAATTGCCCCGCTACGACAACCGGCTGATGCTCGGGGAGCGTCTCGACAGCCTAGGTCAGCCGCTGCTGCGCACCAACCTTTCGCTGACCGACGGCGACGAACGTACCGCGCGTACGATGACGGGGGTCCTCCGCCGGTTCTGGGAACGCGACATGAGCGCCCTCGCCGATCTGCGATGGCTTGTCCCAGACGCCGACCGTCTGGTGACGGTCGCCGTGGATCATGCCCATCCCGCCGGCTCGACCCGTATGGGGCATCGTGCCGCCCAGGCAGTGGTCGATCCATCGCTGCGCCTCCATGCCATCCGCAATGCGCATATTGCGAGCGCGTCTGTCTTTCCCTCGTCGGGTAGCGCCAATCCGACACTGACCATCATGCAGCTTGCAATGATGGCGGCAGATCACGTCATCCGAGACCATCGCGGACGAGACGTCGGATCCGAAGAACGGACCTGATTGGGGTCAGAAAAGTTGAGGTGCTGAAACGGATTCGGCACGCAAAAAGGATCAATGGGATGCGATCGATCTTGGTATTGGTAGCAGCAGTCGGTCTTACCGCCTGCACATCTTCGGGTGCCAGCGTGGAGGGAATCTCCACACCCAAAGGCGCGTCAGGGCTGATGCTCAGCAACCTGCCGGCCAGCGATGTCGCTGCCTGCATGTCGCGGGTGTTGCAAGTTACCGCAACGCAGGAAGCTGATGGCTACAGACTGACCACCGCCGGCTCCTATCCGGTCGACTATCGAGTGCATCCGATCAAAGACGAATTAGGCCGCTTTATTACGCAGGTCGATCAGATGGGCAGTTGGAACCATGAGTCGACCATATCGGGCTGTGCGCTTGGCGTAATCGCGGGAAATCACCCTATCGGTCGCTGACGGCCTGCCGTAGAACTGAACCTCTTAGCCGAAATATAATTTAGAACGCGTTGCGGTGGAAGATGACGCGAACGGTCAAGAAAATGATCTTCAGGTCACGCCAGATCGACCAATTCTCAAGATACTCGAGGTCGGCGTGCAAGCGGTTCTTCAGGTCATCTTCGATTAAGGTCGCACCACGGAATCCACGGACCTGTGCCAAGCCCGTCAGCCCTGGCTTGGCGGCATGGCGATCCCAATACCGGCGATCGACTTCCCAAAACAGCTTCTCCGCGGCCCGAGATCCCAAGGCGTGGGGCCTCGGACCGACGATGCTCATGTCACCTTTGAGGACGTTGAAGAGCTGCGGCAATTCATCAAGACTTGTCTTGCGGATGATCCGGCCGACCGAGGTCACACGACCGTCGTCACGCGACGCCGACCGGTGGCCGGCTCCATCCAGCTCCGTAAAATTCATCGAGCGAAATTTATACATGCTGAACATCTGGTTACCGCGACCAATGCGGACCTGCTTAAAAAGGACAGGACCGGCACTGTTGATACGTATGGCGATCGCCGTGATCGCCAGGACCGGCAACAGACACGACAGGGCGACGCTCGCGGCGATCACATCGAACAAGCGCTTGATCGCCCGGTCCGTCCGCGTGAGCGGTCCTGCCGCGACGATGATCGATGGCGTTTCGCGGTTTGGTCCCAATCCGAGCGGCGCGAGTTGAGTGAGCTCGGGCACGACCAGCTCAATCTGGACGTTGGCGCCGCGCAATGCGCCGGCCCAAGACAGGCGATGTTCCGGCGCACATGTAACCACCACCCGATCCGCGCTTCTGATCAGCGTCGCCAGCCGATCGTATTTGTGAGGATCATGCTGGTCAGGATCGAAATAGGATTCGGCCGCCATGATCAGGGAAAATTCGCCTGCCGGTATCGGTGCGCCCCGATCGCACAGCAGGATTGTACTAAATGGATTGCCCCCCACAAACCAATGCAGCTGTCGTACAAAGACATAGCGAGCCACAACGATCAGCACGATCGCCAACCCCGATCCGGTGCCGACCGTCAGACGCGAGAAATCGCTCCCCGACTTGAAGTAGAAAACGATAACCGTCGCGCCGCAGCTGGCCATAGCCAGCGCCCGAATGCCACTGCGGATCGCCCTAAATGGATTCTGCAGATCGGATGCGCTATAAGCCTGGATATTCGATGCGATCAGCGCATAGAGTGGCATCAGCAGACAGACATAGGCGACCCAACCGGTATCGCTGCTTGCCGAATAGAAGATAGCAGAGGCAAGAAAGAAGCCGGAGACAATAGCCAGGCAGTCCAGCACCAACAGATACAACAATGCACGGAACTGAAGCGAAGAACTAGGCGGCCGCCAGTGCGGCTTAGCGTGGTGCTTATCAGACATCACTCGCTCTCCCCCTTATCCCGCCAAGTTCCACATTTTCCGTGCGGTAGACCTAAAGAACGCCTGTTCTATGCCATTCATATGGCGGTCATAAGCGGCTTCAGCTGTTTTTTGGGGGCACCTGTGCTGTATAACGGCAAACAACGCTGGTAAAGAGCCTATCGTAGGTTGCGAGTGATTAGCAGTGACGGGCAGGTGCACGCGTTTACAACTCACCCAACATGGTATGCTTTTCACACCAAGTCCTTGATCAATCGGCCACCCCTTTCAAGCTAGAGATCAGATAGCGGCCTCGATCCGACTGCATACCCGCGCAGCGAAGGCATGCGGACTGAATTCCTCCTCATAACGCCGACGAGCGTTCACTCCGATCGCTTTCCATTGCTCGCGCGCTTGCAATGCCCGGGTCAACGTCATCGCTAGACTGTCGGAAGATGCATCCAAGCCGATGAAGCCATTGATGCCGTCATCTAGGAAATCAGCAATGCCACAGGACCGGGTGCAGATTACAATCTTTCCCGCGCTCATCGCCTCTAATGCGACCAGCGAGAGGGGTTCATCAAGCGAGGGGATGATAACGCCATCAGCTGCGGCGAGCACGTCGAGGGCTGCGGTCGGGGGCAAGGGCCCGCCATCGTGCCAGAAGGGCAGAGATGCCGCCGCTTGCCGCACCTGCGCCGCATAAGCGGGATCAGTCTCGCGGCCATGGATCGTCAAAGAGAGCCCTGCACGCTGCTGCTCGGTCAACGTGGCCGCAGCATGGGCAAGACCCAATTGGCCCTTGCGAGGCTCGATCCCCCCCATCACCAGCAGGCGTGCGGTATCGCCCATCGGGCGCGATCGCGGCGCGACCGGCTGCACCGTGGCGCCCATCACCTCGGCCCGGTCGGTGAAGGCGGCAAGCGACCGGGCGACCATCGGGCTTGCGGCCCAAATCTGTTGTGCCGATCGAAATGTGGCCGCAAGATCGATATCCGGACGGTCGAACGTGGCGACGTATTCGGTTTCATGCACGTACCAGATAAGCGGCGCAGGCAGTCCGTGCCGAACCAGCAGCGCAGCGACGATGGTATTGCACAGCACCACATCGCAATGGCGTGCGAGATCGAAAACAGGCGATGCCCTACCCCAGGTCAGCGGACTGACGATAACGGTCGCCCCGGCCTGGACAAACAGGTTACGATAGGGTCCGTCTTCCGGGCTGACGATCACTACAATCCATCCCTCTGCCAGACAGGCCTTGGCGACCTCTAGTGCCAGCTTGGGTGCTCCGGTCGCGGTGAGTTCGTGGCTAACGAGTATCAGTACCCGACCCGCGGCCGGTTTCGACGCCCGATCATGGGGCATATGGACACGGGCGGGAATAGTGCGATTCACCCAGAAGGCGCGAAAGCCGCCCGGTAACAGTCGACCGAGGCCCGATCGGATCATCGCCTTCCTCAGCAGCCGCCGTGCCACACCGGGATGGGCGATCCGCCCGATCCGTCGATTCAGCGCTTCCAGACGGTCCATCCGAACTTCACACCCGTATCAAAGAAGCATAGGCGGCAGGCAGAGCACCGACGCCGATGCATGTCGGTCGCCCGGCGTACGGAAACGCCTCACCTAGCCGCGAAGGAAATGCATGTCGACTCGCCGTTCGGTTATCTGGGCCTTTGCCGGACAATTCGCCACAGCTGCTATCGCATTCGGCAGTTCGGTGGCGATCGCCCGGCTGTTGTCGCCGTATGAGCTGGGATTGAATGCCGTCGCGGTCGCGACCTCGGGCATCCTGTCGATCGTCGCCGCATCGGGTGCCGACGCACTGATCGTACGCGAGGTCCAGCTGACCCCTCAAGTGGTGGCCGGCGCGACCACCGTCAACGCGATTCTGGCGACCTGTTTCAGCATTGGGCTGATGGCCATCAGCTTCGCGGCGGGCCCGCTATTGGGGGACGAGAAGGCAGGCGACGTGCTGCGCATCCTAGCGCTGGTGCCGCTCGTCAGCATCGTCACCTTCCGTCCGGCCGCGATGCTGCAGCGGACCATGCGGTTCAAGACGGCATCGCTGATTGCACTTGCCAACGTGATCGTCGCCAACGCCGTGACCATCGCAGGTATCCTGCTCGGCTTCGGCTATCGCAGTCCCGCCGTCGGGACGCTGACCGCCTGCCTGGCGTCACTTGCCCTCTACGCCCTCACCTCGCCGGCAGAGATACGACCTAACTTTACGTTGCAGGGTACGCGCAGGATGGCGCTGTTCGGTTTTCGGATGGTGTCGGTTACCGGCATGGGCCAATTCGTGCAATATTTTTCCCAGATCTTGCTGGGCCGGTTCCTCGGCATCAACGTGCTGGGTCTGTATTCCCGCGCCGCATCGCTCGCGAACTTTATCTATGCCAATCTCTACAGTACCGCGACCCGCGTCGCATTCGCGCAATTGTCCAAGGATTACCGTGAAACCGGCCAGGTCCGCGAAACCTTCCTGCGCAGCTTCTACATCATCATTTCGGTGATGTGGCCGCTCCTCGCCGGGCTTGCGGTCCTGTCGCGGCCGGTCATCGCGCTGCTCTATGGCGATCGCTGGCTATCGGCCGCCTTACCCTTCTCTCTCCTGCTGGTCGCTCAGATATTTACCTTGTCGTTCGGCATGAATTGGGAATTGTTCGTCATCCGCGACCGGCTTGCGGTGCAGACCCGGTACGAGATCACCCGTTCGTTGATCGGCCTTGCGATCTTCGCATTCGGCTGCACCGTCAGCATGGTGGCCGCGACTATCGGTCGCATCATGGATGCGGCGATTGGGCTGGTCATGTATTTCGCCTGGATGGGCCGGCTGGCGGATGCCCAACCGCGCGAGATCGTCGCCATTTATATGCGGGGCGGCCTGTTGGCGTTCATCGCCGTGGCGCCCTCTGCCGCGTTGATGATCGCGACGGATTGGAATGCACAGGTACCATGGTTCTGGCTGAGCGGCGCGATCGCGATTGGGATCGCAGGTTGGACGGTTACCCTCTATTTGCTGGCGCACCCGCTTTTGCAGGAGTTACATGTCATCTCGACAGCGGCGCTGCGTTTGCTGCTCGTCCGCAAGAAGCGGCTCGATATGTTGCCGTCAGGGGATATTCCCAGCGCTACGAACGACCGTCTACCTATCGACGAACGCTTTTAGTTTTGAAGTTAATCCCCAATCGGGCTCTCGCCATGCTTGCGCAGCACGTCATTAAACGCCTCGGCCATCAACGCCTGGAGGCTCCTGCCTTGCCGCCTCGCTAGCGTATGCATGGCGAAGGACATTTCCGGGCTGAAAAAGCCGGCGATCTGCTTGCGGCCTTGGCGACTCGCCGGAGTAACGGTCAGAGCCCCCTGCCCTGCGGGCGACGTCGTAGATGCGACAGGGAGCATCACTGGCGTCGCGCGGGGCGGGACAGCCGCACCACGCAGGTTAGCGAAGCTAGGTTTTCGGCTCATGCAGTGGCTTTCTTGGCGGCGGGTTTGCGGGGAATGGATAGGCCGACCTGCCGGCATGTCCAAGAGTAGAGGTTTCCAATCTCCTCAGTGGCCTTACCGTCTGGCTCGTATTCCATCACCGTACGGCCTTGCCCGCTGGCGTGGCGATAGGCGGCGCGATCGGGGACTTGGACGGGGCATGGCAGCGTGCCGAAGCTTTCGACCAGCTCGCCGGCTTCCTGGTAGACACGGGGTGCGTTGGGGTTGCCGGCGGTGAAGACGACATAGGCGGGTGTCTTCAGCAGCTGCACGAGCTTCGCCGTCGTCTGGATCGCGGAAAGGTCGAAGGCGCTTGGTCGGCACGGGATGAGCACCAGGTCGGCAACCTCGACCGCGGCACGGGCGGCGCTGTCGGCATGGGGAGGCGTATCGATGACGATCAGCTCGGCACCTTGGCTTTTGGCCGCCTCGACCTTGGCCGCGAGGCGGGGCGGCGGACTATCGATCACCTCGGGCGGCGCATCCTGGCGCCAGGCGGCCCACTGGCTCGCCGTCGCCTGGGGATCGGTATCGATGATCAGCGACACCCGTCCGGCATCGTGTGCGGCCGCGGCAAGGTGAAGAGCAAGCGTGGTCTTGCCCGCACCGCCCTTTTGACTGATGATCGCGATAGTCGGCATATCGACGACGATACATGTCTACATAGCAACATGACAAGCCCTCTAAATGTCGCTATGTCGACACGTCGACGTAGTATGATCCACGTCTTTCAGCCTTTCATTGCCTCGATCAGCTTCTTGACCTCCTGGCTGCGTCCGCGCGGCAGAATAAGCACATCCTGACCACTCGCGACGACGATCAGATCGCTGACGCCGACGAGCCGCACACGAAGTCCATCGCTCCGCACCAGACAATCGCGCGTGTCGATCGCCAGCACATCGCCGCCATGGGCGTTGCCCGCAGCATCCCGGTCACTGATCGCATGGAGCGCGTCCCAACTACCGAGGTCACTCCAGCCCATCGCCACGGGTACCACCGCGACGCGATCCGAACGCTCCATCACTGCATAATCGATCGATTCCGAGGGGGAGGCACCGAACGCCTCGGCATCGGGCGTGATCCGCGCGCCATCGTGCACGGCCGCCGCCATCGCCGCCTCACAGGCCCGTCGCATCCCCGGCTCGTGCGCCCCCAACGCTTCGAGATAGCGATCGGCGCGGAACAGAAAGATCCCGCCGTTCCAAGCATGGTCGCCACTCGCCAGCATCGCCTCGGCGCGATCGCGCGGTGGCTTCTCGACGAACCGCCCGACGCGATGGACACCCTCGGCGATCGGCTCACCGACCTGGATCCAGCCGTACCCCGTCTCCGGCGCATCGGGCGCGATGCCGAAGGTTACCAGCCAGCCATCACCGACCAGTGGCAGCGCCCGCCCAATCGCGGCGTGGAAGGCGGAAACGTCGGCGATAACGTGATCGGAGGGCATCACCAGCAGAGCAGCATCACCCGCGCCTGCGGCGATCGCCGCCAGGGCGATGGCAGGCGCGGTGTTCCGGCCGACGGGCTCCAGGACCAACGCCTGCGCCTCGGCGCCGACGGCATCGAGCTGGCCCTCGACCATGTCGGCATGACGGGCGTTGGCAACGACGATCGGAGCGGCGAAACCCTCACCGGCCGCTCGCAGCGCAGTCAATTGCAGCATCGTCGCTTCTGCCGTGAGCGCCAGCATCTGCTTGGGCTTTTCCGGCGTCGACATCGGCCACAGCCGCGTGCCGGAACCGCCCGAAAGAATGACGGGTACGATAGTCTGCGCGGTCATAGTCGTGATGCCCCCTGGGTCGGCCGCTGCTATCGCATGCGGGGGAAAACGCAAATATTTGCTAACTTAGCTCAGTCATGAGCTGACGAGGTCGAGACGAAGAGGGCGAATCCTGAATGATCCGGCACCAATATTCATTTCGTGGGGTGATGAACGTTCGGCATCGCACCTGTCAGCGAGTATCACCACAACCTATCGGTCGTGATGCCCCCCTCACCCCGGCGCCGCGGCAGAACCGGCGAGCAGGCCGCCGTCGATGGTCATCTCCGTCCCCGTGACATAAGTCGCCTCGTCCGAGGCGAGCAGCACCGCGATCGCCGCGACCTCGTCGGGCATTCCGAACCGCCTGAGTGGCGTATCCGCGACCAGTGCCTGCATCCGCGCTTCGCGATCGGGCCCTTCCCCCAGCATCGGCTCCCACATCGGCGTCAGGATCGCGGCGGGGTGGATCGAGTTGCAGCGGATGCGCCAGCCCTGCTGCGCGCAATAGAGCGCGACGGTCTTGCTGTGGTTGCGGATCGCCGCCTTGGACGCGGCATAGGCCGCCGCGCCGGGGATGCCGACCAGACCGGAGCGCGACGACATGTTGATGATCGAGCCCTCTCCCCTGCCCTTCATCGCGCCGATCGCATAGCGGCAGCCGAGGAATGTGCCGTCGAGGTTGACGCGGTGCACCGCCCGCCAGTCGGCGAGGCTGGCATGTTCGGGATCGTGCGCGACCGGGCCATCCTCGAACCCGGTGACGCCGGCGTTGTTGACCACGACGTCCGCCAGCGGGACCCGCGCCGCCAGCCGCTGCCAGTCGGCCTCTTCGCGCACATCGAGCGGTTCGAACCGGCAGCCGATCGCGGCCGCCGTCGCCGTGCCTTCCTCATCGTCGATATCGGTGACGATCACGCGCGCGCCCTCGTCGTGGAAACGCGCGGCGATCGCGCGGCCGATGCCGCGCGCCGCGCCGGTGACGACACAGATCTTGTCCTTCAGTCTTGGCATGTCGACGTCCCCCGCACCGCGGCCCGCTCGGCGGGCGATTCGGCGGCTCGCATAGGCGGCTGCGGCGACGGCGCCAAACCCCCCTCCCCCTACGAGGCACGCGCGCGGCGCCAGGCCGCCTGGACCATGTCGCCGATCGGCCGGGCCGAGGCGAGGCGCAGCCCCCGCAGCATACCGCGCTCGGCGGATTGCTCGAGCCCCTCGACCTGGCGCGCCCAGAGCGCGCGGAAGGCACCGTCCGGGCGGGCGAGCAGCGCCTGCGGCGGCCCGTCCTCGACGATCCGCCCGCCCTCGACCACCAACACTCGGTCGAAGCCGGCGATCGTCGACAGGCGGTGCGCGACGGCGAGCACGGTGCGCCCGGCCATCAACGCATCGAGCCCGCGCTGCACCTCGAGTTCGGATTCGGTATCGAGCGCGCTCGTCGCCTCGTCCAGCAGCACGATCCGCGCATCCTTGAGAAAGGCGCGGGCGATGCCGATCCGCTGGCGCTGCCCGCCCGACAGGCTGGTGCCGCGCTCGCCGACGATACTGTCGTAGCCGTGCGCCAGGTGGCGGATGAAGTCGTCGCATCCCGCCGCCTCGGCCGCGCGATGCACCTCGGCGTCGCTCGCCTCGGGGCGGGCGAAGCGGATGTTCTCCATCACCGTGCGATGGAACAGCAGCACCTCCTGCGGCACCACCGCAAAGGCATCGCTGAGGCTCTCCAGCGTGACGTCGTGCACCGGCTGGCCGTCGATCAGCACCCTGCCCGCCTGCGGATCGTAGAAGCGCTGGACGAGCTGGAGGATCGACGACTTGCCTGCGCCCGACGGGCCGACGATGCCGACGCGCTGGCCCGCCGCCACGTCGATCGACAGGCCATGCAGCACCGGACGGCGCGGATCGTAGCCGAAGGTGACGGATTCGAGCGCTACCGCCCCCTCCCCTACCCTGAGGCGCGTGGCGCCGGGCGCGTCGCTCAGCGTCCGCGGCACACCGATGATGTCGAGCGTTTCGCGTAGGTAGCTGAACTGCTGGCTGGTATCGATCAGCGCCATGGCGAGGTCGCGCGAGCCGTGGAGGATGCGGAAGGTCATGGTGCTGACCACGACGACGTCGCCGGTCGAGATCGCGCCGGTCGACCAGCGGCCGATCGCCCAGACGAGCGTACCGCCGACCAGCACCGCGAGTGCGATGTCGTGCAGCGCGCGCATCCGCTCGACGAAGAACCAGCCGCGGCGCTGCGCATCCGCCTCGTCGTGGAGGAAGTCGCGGAGGCGATCGAGCTCGCGTTCGCGCGCGGCAAAGGCCTTCACCACCCAGATGTTGCCGATCAGGTCGACGAGTTCGCCGCCCACCACCCCTGCCCGCTCGGCGAAGGCGCGGTGATGGATGTGCCCCTTGAGACCGAGCAGCACGAGGCCGCCGGTGACGCCGAGGAACACCGCGCCCAGCACCAGCGCCATGCGCGGATCGATCGAGAGGAAGATCAGGATCGCGCCGGCGAAGGCGATCAGCGGCGGGGTCACCTCCTGCAGCAGCCGGTGGATCAGCGCGCCGAAGATGCCGGCGAGACCCGATATGCGGTGGCCGAGCGAGCCGGCGCGCTGGTTCTGGAAGAAGTGGAGCTGGTGGCCGGTCAGGTAGTCGACCATGTCAAGGCGAATCCCCACCCCCGAGACGACGGTGGCATGGCCGAGCGTCAGCGCCGCGGCGCGCTGCGCCATGCTTTCGAGCACCACCAGCCCGAGGAACACCGCCAGCGCCTGATAGACGTGCGCGATCACCGGCGCGCGCGGTTCGATCCCCGTGGTCATCGCATCGACCAGCAGCTTCATCGCATATTGCACGCCGACCGACCCGATCGACGCCGCGGCGACCAGCAGCGCGAGACCCAGGAACATCCAGGGTCGGGCGGCGACATAATGGCGCAGAAACCGCCAAGGGCTGGCGAGGAATGGCAAGACGGGCTCCTTCCCACGCGAGATCGTTGCTGCAACGCAGCATGACGTAGATCGCTGCACCGGCAAGTCGAACCGTTCGCGACGGGGCGGGGTGGGGGTACGGCCGATGGCCACAGCCGCCGCATCAGGTCTTCATGTATACATATCGACATGAAGACAAGCCATCTGGTCGCCTTCTACGGCAGATAACCCTGCCGATGCCACGCTGCGCGATGAGTAGCGCTCCCCATGGGCACGGTGCATGGGGACCGCGTCGGTCAACCGCTTGCTCCTACTAGGGAGCATTGCGACGGCGTCAGCCGGCGCTCCTGCCCTGCGCATCTTGTTAGTCGGTTGTGATCTTGCGTCACCTGTCGCGGTTTGTGGCCGTCAGGCCATCGTGTTGGCCGACTAGGCCAACGCTTTTGGTGCCCGTTTATAGGAATCGGTTAGCGGTTGAGGACCATCGTGAGACTCGCGTTCGGCGGCATCGAGTGCGGCACCGAGCCGGGCGAGAACCTTGCCCAGCGCTCCGCCGACCGTGGCGGCCGCCAGCTCGCGACAGGACAGCGCCGTCCGCATCGCCGCCTGCTCATCGGCATGGTCGACGTCGCGCTGGATCTGGTCGTCGGGAAGCGGGGCGGGACGGAAGCTGCGCGGCAGCAGCGCGAGCAGACGGCGGGGCAGGTGAGGGCGATAGGCGTTCGAGGTCTGCGCATAGCGTGGCCCCGCACCATCGCCCTCGACGCGCTTGAACCGTCGCTGCGTCACCAGCAGCCCTGCCGCCTCCAGCGCGCGCAGGCCGCGGGCGATCGTGGCGCGGCCGAGCCCGGTCGCTTCGGCGAGGTGGTCGTAGCTCGGAAAGACGCGACCCCGGTTGAGCCTCGCGAGGGTCAGCAGTTCCTCGAACACGCGCACCGCGCCGGCAGTGAGCGCGGCGATCGCGGTCTCTGCGGCATCGAGCACGCGCGTGCCTGCGCGAGCCTCGCGGCGCAGCCCGCGGCCGATGTCGAGCGCGCGGCGTGCCGCGCGCAGCAGCCGATCGGTCTCGCCCTTCGCGGGCACCGCGAAGAAATGCTCCTCGAACGTCCCCGCCTCGGCACTGTCGCGGCGCACGGGCGCGCCGGTGCGGTGGGGCGCCCCCGATCGTGCCGGGCGCCAGGCCTTGAGCCCGCCGCGCCTCCCCGCCGCGGGCATGCGTCCCGTCAGGGCCAGCGCGCTCGCCTGGCCCAGCGTATAAACCGTCATCGTCCATCCCTTTCGGAAACGGGAATCCGGGCAAAGAGAGGGCGTGGCGCGAAACGCGCATCCTTGAACCGTCGGGGGTTTCAGGGTAGAAGGACCGCGTTGTGAGAGACGCGGACGACGTTTGGCGACGTCGCTCCAAACCCTGGGATGCCCGGCCTTCGTGCCGGGCTTTCCTTTATCCGCTCATCCTGATTCCCTTTGGCATCGACCCCCGGCGATATACCGGCGGCCACGCATCCCCCCTTTGTCATGGTCGATCGCGCGACCCTCACCATTGCGGCGAAGCCGGCCAGAACCAAGCGTCATGATTCGTGGTTTCGCCCGGAAAACGACGACAAATATTCGTGCTTTCACGCGGAAAACCGAGCGGTTTGGCCGCTCGTCGGCGCCCCTTTCTGGGGTAGAGCACCCATTACGACTGATCTGAAGCAGGAAAAGCGCCGGTCTGTTCGGCATCGTGCTTTCACTTGGAAAACCGCCGATGCGCGTTGATCGGCCCGCAAAGCTACACAAGATGGTTCGCGCGAAGACGCGAAGGCGCCAAGATGTCACAGGCGCGGCAGCGCATAATCCCCAGCAACCGGCCGGTGATTGAGGCTGCCGGATAGGGCCGGATTCGTTCCCTCAGCGTCCCCGCGTCTCGGAACGAAAGTATACGGCCTTTGTCGTATCTTTACCTGTTTCGACCAGCGCAGACGGTGTCTCAGCCGTCATCCTCGTCGGCATCCGCCATGATCGTCTGGGCGGCCGCTTCACTCTCCAGCATCGGCGGGCGCAGGCGGAAGCCGACCATGGTGCGCAGCCGCGGCCGACCGCCGCGCGGGGAGGGGAGCTTCTCCTCGCGCAGGCTGATCTCATATTCGGGCAGCGACTGCTGGTCGGCGACGTCGCGCAGCTGCTTCTTGAAATATTCGAGGCCGCGCCGGTCGGTCGCGCAGCCGACGCGTGCCGCCAGCGCCTCCATGTCGACGTCGAACCCGTCCTCGTCGAGCGCGTTGAACTTGGCGAGTTCGTAGAGGCGCCGCTCGATCGGCCCCAGCTTGAAGAAATCGAGGTGATAGGCGGCGATCCGCCGGTCGGTCAGGATCGCGCGGTGCAGCCAGTCGCACACCATCACCTCGATCCGCTTCACCCGCCGCTCGCCGCTCGGCAGCTTGGTATATTTGATGTCGGCCTTCAGCAGCCAGGAAAAGGCGCTGTCCGACCCTTCGCCGCCCGTCTCGATGTTGGTGATGATCTGCGTGCCCTGCAGCCGGTTGAGCGAGGCTTTCAGCGAGGTGTAGGAGCGCGCCGAGACGTTGGTGCCGGTGACGCGGAACAGATCGTTGGCGGTGAAGCTCAGCACCCGGTCGACCACCTCGCCGCGTTCCATCCGGCCCGCCATCAGGCTGGCGATGTAGAGCAGGATCTCCTTGTCGTAGATCGTCGCGACGCCCGTTTTGCTGGGGTTGATCTCGATCCGCGCATCGCCGCTCTCGAAGATCATCGGCGTCATCTGCGCGCGCTTGGTGAGCGCGAAGAAGGGGAATTCCGCGACCGTCCGCTCGCCCTGGACGTCGCCGTAGAGCGGGCTGTCGAGCTGGAAGAGATCGCCTTGACTGAGTGCCTTGCCGGTCATGACCTGTCCTTGGATGGCCGAGCATGGCGGGGGAGGGCGACGCTTGTCCACCGGCCGCGCCGCCTTCCGGGAGTTTTCCGTGCGAAAGCACGAGCATTTGTAGGCTCCGGCGCCACGATGGCCCCCGGCTTTGTGCGCGAGGCCTCCGAACGTCGCCGGTCGGCCGCAAAGACGCCGGATGGCGCCCTTATCGGTGATTACCGGCCTATTCGCTCTATCGAACGGCCGATCGCCGATCCGGCTATTCGTGCTTTCACACGGAAAAGGGGGCACGCCGCGACAAACGGCCCGGCCATCTCCGCAACAGCGTCACCCCGTCCTCCATGTGGCGACAATCCGGCGCTCCTGTGCGCTCGCCATGTGTCGAGGCGCCGACACGTCTAAACGTCGACACTCAGAAGGAGGCGATCGCGGCTTGACCGCATCACCCGACCGTCCGATACCCGCGCGACCGACGTGGGAGAGACCGGGCGACCGGCGCCGAAGGAGCAACCGCCCCGGAAACTCTCAGGCCAAAGGACCACGTCGGCGGACAACCTCTGGAGAGCGATGCGGGATACGCATCCGCCGACGGGATAGCGATCTCAGGCGCAAGGGACAGATGGGGCAGGGCCGGGCGTTCCGGCAACAAGGACCCTGCATGCACGTCGACACGTCTACACCTCTACCCCTCGACCGCGGCCTGCACCGGCCGATCAGCGTCGCCGAGCTCTTCACGATCGGCATCGGCCCGTCGAGTTCGCATACCGTCGGCCCGATGCGCGCGGCGTTCGACTTCGCGCAGCGCGCGACAGGGCAGGGGGCGGTACCCGTGCGCGTCACTTGCGACCTCTACGGGAGCCTCGCGCTCACCGGGCGCGGGCATGCGACCGATACCGCGACGATTCTCGGCCTCGCCGGCTGGGAGCCCGAGCGGCTCGATCCAGATGCGGCGCCGGCGATCCTGGCGGAGATACGCGCGAGGGGCACGCTGGCGCTTGCCGGCACGCATCCGGTCCCCTTCGCTGATGCCGACATCGTCTTCCACCCTCGCGCCTTCCTGCCCGAGCATCCCAACGGCCTGACCTTCACCGCCCAGTTCGCCGACGGCGCGACCTACGCCGAAACCTATTTCTCAATCGGAGGCGGCGCGATCCTGCGCAAGGGTGCGCCGATCGCGGCGGGCAACGTCGCGGTCCGCCATCCCTTCGCCTCGGGTGCCGATCTGCTCGCGATCGGCGCGGCGACCGGCCTGACCATCGCCGGGATCGTCCGCGCCAACGATGAGGCCTGGCGCGAACCGCGCGAAACCGACGCCTTCCTCGACGCGGTGCGCACCGCGATGCACGCCTGCATCGACCGCGGCATCGCGCAGGAGGGGGTGCTGCCCGGCGGCCTCAAGGTCCGCCGGCGCGCGCGCGCGATCGCCGATGGGCTGACCGGGTGCGTCCCCGGCAGCAATCCCGCGGAGGTGTTCGAATGGGTCAGCCTGTGGGCGCTCGCGGTCAACGAGGAGAATGCGGCGGGCGGCCGCGTCGTCACCGCGCCGACCAACGGTGCCGCAGGGGTGCTGCCCGCCGTCCTCCGCTTCTACGAGACGCTGGTGGCGCGCGACGAAGACACGCGGCGCGAAGGCGCACGCACCTTCCTGCTCACCGCCGCGGCGATCGGCATGCTCTACAAGAAGCGTGCCTCGATCTCGGCGGCCGAGATGGGGTGCCAGGGCGAGGTCGGCGTCGCCTGCTCGATGGCGGCGGGCGGCCTCGCCGCGGTGCTGGGCGGCAGCAACGCGCAGATCGAGAATGCCGCCGAGATCGGCATGGAGCACAATCTCGGCCTCACCTGCGATCCGATCGGCGGCCTCGTCCAAATCCCCTGCATCGAGCGCAACACGATGGGCGCGGTAAAAGCGATCAACGCCGCGTACCTCGCACTGCGCGGCGACGGCAGCCATGTCGTCAGCCTCGACGCCGTGATAGAGACGATGCGGCAAACGGGCGAGGACATGCGCTCGCAGTACAAGGAAACGAGCCTCGGCGGGCTCGCGGTCAACGTGGTGGAATGTTGACGTGTCGGATTGTCTACACTGCTATAGCTGATCTCTTGACTGATCATTGTGAGAACAACTCGCATTAGCGTTGACGATGCAAATCATTCGCAATAAGGATGTCCGCAAAGGGGATCCACATGACCAGTTCCGTTCCGCGCTCGGGCGCTTTCCTGGCGTTGTCCTGCGTCGGCGCGTTCGTCACCGCGCCCGCCTATGCCGAGGATGCCAAGGCGCCCACCGCGGATCCGCAGCGGGCGTATAGTCCCGACGATATCCTCGTGAACGGCGAGCGGGTGCGGCGCGAGGCGGAGCCCAAGGCGGTCGCGCCGATCGTCAACACGCCGCGCTCGGTGGTCGAGCTCAATGCCGAGACGATCGAGCAGACCGGCTCGGTCTCGCTCCAGGATGCGCTGCGCACCGTCCCCGGCATCACCTTCGGCGCCGCGGAGGGCGGCAATCCGGTCGGCGACCGGCCGTTCATCCGCGGCTTCGACAGCCAGGGCTCGATCTACGTCGACGGAGTACGCGATCTCGGCTCGCAGAGCCGCGAGGTGTTCGCGGTCGAGACGATCCAGATCGTCCGCGGATCGGATTCGACGCTCGGCGGGCGCGGCTCGGCGGGCGGCACGATCAACATCGTATCGAAGCTGCCGCAGGCGCGCGACTTCGCGAGCCTCTCGGGCAGCTACGGCAATGCCGACTTCAAGCGGTTGTCGGGCGACCTCAACCTCCGCCTCGGCGACATGGCCGCATTCCGGATCGAGGGCGTCTATCACGACCAAGACGTCGCCGGCCGCGACGCGATCTGGTCGAAGCGTTGGGGCGTCGCGCCGTCGGTCACGATCGGGCTCGGTACGCCGACCCGGCTGACCGCGCTCTACTATCATCTCGAGACGGACGAGCTGCCCGACAGCGGGCTGCCCTATCGCTACACGCTCGCCAACGCGCCCGGCACCGGCAACATCCGCGTCGAACCCGTGCTCGGCCGTTTCACGACGCAGGGCGGCACCACCGGCACCGTCGATCGCGCAACCTTCTACGGCCTTCGTGACCGCGATTTCCGCAAGACCAACACCGACCAGGCGATGCTGCGCGCGGAGCATGATTTCGGGGGGCTGACGCTGCGCAACACCGCGCGCTTCACCGACACCCGCCAGCGCTACATCTTCACTCAGCCCGACGACAGCCAGGGCAACGTCTACGGTACCAGCGCCACCAATCCCGCCGGCACGGCGGGGACGATCACCACCGGCGGCTACGTCTGGCGACGCGCCAACACGCGCTGGAGCGAGACGCAGGGCCTGATCGACCAGACCGACCTCTACGGCACCTTCGCCACCGGCGCGATCAAGCACAGCGTATCGGTCGGCACCGAATTCGCCTGGGAGAAGACGCGGCGCGGCACCTACCTGCTGAGGACCGGCGCGACGGTATCGCCGCGCTGCAATGCGTCGACGATCGCGCGCTACAATTGCACCAGCCTGTTCACGCCCAATCCGAACGATCCCTGGGTCAATTACGCAAGCGACACCTCGACCGCCACGACGCCGATCGTGCGCAGCCCGGTGACCAGCGAGACGCAGAACCACGGCACGACGCAGGCGGTCTACGGCTTCGATTCGATCACGCTGCTGCCGCAGCTGATCCTCAACCTCGGCGCGCGCTACGACCGGTTCACGTCGACCGCGATCACCGCGCCGACCGCGACGACGCAGCTCAAGGTGTCGCGCACCGACGATCTGTTCAACTGGCAGGCGGGGCTGGTGTTCAAGCCGACCGAGCAGACCAGCCTCTACGCCAGCTATGCGACCAGCGCCACGCCGCCCAACAGCCTGCTGGGCGAGGGCCGCGAGGACAATGCGCTGCCGACCACCGCGGCGACGACCGGGCTGCTCGACCAGCTCAAACCCCAGAAGACCAAGTCCTACGAATTAGGCGCCAAGGCGAGCCTGGTCGGCGAGCGGCTGCAGCTGGGTGCGGCGGTGTTCCAGACGGACATCACCAATGCCCGTGTCCAGGTCGATCCCAACACCATCCAGTTCATCGGCGAAAGCCGGATCCGCGGCGTCGAACTGAACGCCAGCGGCACCATCCTGCCCGGCTGGACGGTGTTCGGCGGCTACAGCTACCTCGACGCCCGCATCGTCGACGGCGGTACCAGCACGCTGACCGCGCCCGCGGTCGGCACCCGCGCCGCGCAGGTCGTCTACGTGCCCTCGGTCAATACGGGGAAGCGCCTGCCGCAGACCGCACGCAACAGCTTCACCGGCACGACCAACGTGACGCTGTTCGGCCGGCTCCAGCTCGGCGGCACCGCGATCTACCAGAGCCGCGTCTATGGCGGGTATCAGGACAACCGGAGCGCGGTGCAGACTGCGGCGGGCGTGGTCACGGTCAATCCGGCGACCAAGGTGCTCTATCGCTCGACACCGGGCTATTGGCGCTTCGACGCGCGCGCCAGCATCGACCTGTCGCCGAACGTCTCGCTTGCGGTCAACGCGCAGAACCTGACCGACAAGGCGTATTTCAGCCAGACCTTCACCACCCATTATGCCGGCATCGCGGCCGGGCGCACCGTGTTCGGCACGATCAACGTCAAGTTCCAGTGACTGCGCTCGACGCCCTCTCGCGCGACGAGATCGCCGCCCGCCTCGCCGCCCCGCCGGCGGAGCGGGCGGCGTTCCTGTGCGAGGCGGCGGAGGCGGGCCATGCCGAGGCGCAGGCGGTCTATGCGCAGATGCTGCTCGACGGTGTCGGCGTCGCGGCGGATCCGCGCGCTGCGCTCGACTGGTTCGTCAAGGCCGCCGCGCAGCATCACCTGATGGCGCTCAACATGGTCGGCCGCTGCTACGATCTCGGCTGGGGGACCGGAATCGACAAAGCGCGCGCGGCCGCCTGCTATCGCGTCGCCGCCAGCCGTGGCCTGGTGGAGGCGATGTACAATTACGCGACGCTGCTGACGCTTGGGCAGGGCGTGGCGGAGGACAAGGCGGCGGCCCTGGCGCTGTACCGCGAGGCGGCGGATCGTGGCTATGCCAAGGCGATCAACCATGTCGGCAGCTTCGCCGAGGACGGCTGGGCGTGCGCGCGCGACCTCGCGCTCGCCGCCCGCTGCTATGCGCAGGCCGCAGAGGGCGGCGACTTCCGCGGCGCGTTCAACCATGGCCGGATGCTGGCGGCGGACGGCCGGATCGAGGATGCCGTGCTATGGATCCGCCGGGCCGCCGAGCGCGGCACGCCGGCCTTCGCCGCCAAGCTTGCCGGATGGCTCGCTGTGCAGCAGCACGCGAGCCTGCGCGCGCTTGCCGCGCCACTGTCGGAGCACGCCGCATGCTGATCGCCATCCCCGACCTGCTGTCGCCGGACGAACGCGCCCGGCTGCGCGATATGCTGGAGGGCGCCGAATGGATCGACGGCAATGCGACCTCCGGCACGCAGTCGGCGCTCGCCAAGCGCAATGAACAGCTCGCCGAAGGCTCGCCGGTCGCGCGCGCGGCGGGCGGAATCGTGCTCGATGCGCTCGGCCGCTCGCCGCTGTTCATCGCCTCCGCGCTGCCGCGCAAGGTCTTCCCGCCGCTGTTCAACCGCTATGCCGGCGGCCAGCATTTCGGCACGCATGTTGACGCCGCGATCCGGATGCAGCGCGGCAGCGACTTCCGCATCCGCAGCGACCTGTCGGCGACGCTCTTCCTCGCCGATCCCGACAGCTACGAGGGCGGCGAGCTGGTGGTTGAGGAACAGTTCGGCGAACAGACGGTCAAGCTGCCCGCCGGCCACTGCGTCGTCTATCCCGCCTCCAGCCTGCATCGCGTCACCCCGGTGACGCGCGGGACACGGCTCGCCGCCTTCTTCTGGATCGAATCCATGGTCCGCGACGACGGCGAGCGGCGCCTGCTGTTCGAGCTCGACCAGGCGGTGCAGGAGGTCGCGGGCACGCGGGGGCAGGACGATCCCGCGGCGATCCGCCTGACCGGCGTCTACCACAATCTGCTGCGCCGCTGGGCGACGCCCTGAGCGCGTTGCCGCCCGGGGACGTCGCGTGGACACGTCGGCATTGCCGGGCGCCCCGAACGGTCGCATGCCGGGGGCGCTATGCAGTGGCAGAACCTGGACACGATCGACTGGCTCGTGATGGGCGCGATCGCCCTCGCGTTCCTGGCGGTGATTCCGCTCTACCGCAGCGACATGCGGCTCCGGCGCAAGCGATACGCCGATTGGCATCACGCCTATTTCCGGGAAGGCGGACTGATCCGCCAGCTGATGGCCCGCTGGCTGCACGGCACTGCCCGCCTCACCGATGAACGCCGGGGCCGGGACGATGATTCATCGACTGAATCATCCGGCCCCGACTGATTCAGGAAATCCGTCGGACAGGCCGCCGGCACGAGACTAGAATCACGGGCATGGACGAGCTGCCGTTCACGCCCATCGATCTCGTCGCGCTCGATCCGGCGCGCAACGTCCGCCGGCGCTGGCGCGTCGCGGCCTATCGCGACCTATTCGGACGGGTGATGATCGAAACCGGCTGGGGACGGATCGGCACGCGCGGGCGCGAACTGGTCCGCAGCTTCGCCGACGAAGGGGAGGCGCACGCCTATGTCCGCGCGCTGCTCGCCCGGCGGAGGAGGGCGCCACGGCGGATCGGCGTCGCCTATCAAGCGGCAACGTCGATATCCCGACATGTCGACATGGTTGTCGGGCCGGATCGACGGTATGACGCTGTCGGTGCCTGACCCGCGGTAGGCGGCGCTCCTGGTTCCGACAGGATGGCGTCCCGATTGCCCCCTTCCGCCGCTGCCGCGGTCATGCATAGTGTCGGTAAACGGACGGGGGCTGGCGATGACGGGACGGACACGGGGAATGGCCGGGGCGACGATCGGCGCGGTGCTGCTGGCGCTGTCGGGCAGCGGGGGCGCGCAGCAGCCGCCAAGCCAGCTGCGGCCCGACCAGCAGCGTTTCCGCGCGCTCTACCAGGCAATGGTGGAGACCGACACCAGCATCACGACGGGCAGTTGCACCACGCTCGCCGGCACGGTCGAGGCGCGGCTGCTCGCGGCGGGCTATCCCGCCTCCGCCATCACGCGCTTCGCGGTGCCGGACCATCCCAAGGAGGGTGGGCTGGTCGTGACGCTGCCGGGGGCGAGCAACGCGGTGAAGCCGATGCTGCTGATCGGCCACCTCGACGTCGTCGTCGCCAATCCCAAGGACTGGACGCGCGATCCCTACAGGATGGTCGAGGAAAACGGCTATTTCTACGGCCGCGGCACCGCCGACATGAAGGCAATGGACGCGATCTGGGTCGATACGATGATCCGGTTCAAGGAGAGCGGCTACCGGCCGAAGCGGACGATCAAGCTGGCGCTGACCTGCGGCGAGGAGACGAGCTGGGCGTTCAACGGCATGAAGTGGCTGGCACAGAACCGGCCCGAGCTGATCGCCGCGGAATTCGCGCTCAACGAGGGCGGGGGCGGGCGCTCGGACGGAAAGGGCAACCTTGCGATCGCGACGCTGCACGTCGGCGAGAAAGCGGCGGTCAACTATCGGATCGAGGCGACCAACCCCGGCGGCCACAGTTCGGCGCCGGTCCGCGACAATGCGATCTACGAACTCGCCGACGCGCTCGCGCGGCTGCGCAACTACGACTTCCCGTTGCAGCTGTCCGACACGACGCGCGCCTATTTCCGCGTGGCGGGCAAGGCGCGCGGCGATGCGATGGGCGCGGCGATGCAGAAGATCGCGGCCGACCCGACCGACAAGGCAGCAGAGGCGCTGCTCAACACCGACAAGAGCTATCATTCGATGCTGCGCACGACCTGCGTTGCGACGCTGCTCGACGGCGGCCATGCCAACAATGCGCTGCCGCAGCGCGCGGGCGCCAACGTCAACTGCCGCATCTTCCCGGGCGTGTCGGCCGAGACGGTGCGCGCGACGCTGGAACGGGTGATCGCCGATCCGCGCATGACCGTGAAGCAGGTCGACGACCGCGGCCCCGCGGCGGTGCCCCCGCCGCTCGACCCCAAGATCGTGCAGCCCGCCGAGCGGCTGCTCGCCCGCTACTATCCCGGCGTGCCGCTCGCTCCGATGATGTCGACCGGTGCGACCGACGGCATCTATCTGGAAGCGATCGGCATCCCCTCCTACGGGCCGCCGGGCCTCTACGGCGATGCCGACGGCAACGGCACGCACGGCCTCAACGAACGTGCGATCGTGAAGGCGGTCTATACCGGGCGCGACTATCTGTATGACCTCGTCAAGGCCTATGCCGGCTGATCCCGACATGTCGATCTGTCGACATGTCGTATGTCACAGATCGACGATGCGACGCCCGCGCGGGGTGAGCAGCGCTTCGGCCCAGTCGCGCGCGATCGGCTCTCCTTCCGCAACAAGTTCGAACGCCGCATCCGCGCTCGAACAGGGCGAGGCATAGATGGTCGCTGTCGAGCCGCGATCGATACTGGATGCCGTCGAGGTCGGTATGCCCATGCACCAGCGCCGAGATCGCCTGCGTGGTGGCATAGCCGCCGCCCGGCGCGGGACCATCCTGCGCGGTCGCGATCGCCGCGAGATCGATGCCGAACCAGCCGAGCCCGGCGCCGTGCAGGTCGGCGAGCCGGAGGGACCGGACCGCGCGGAACCGGGCGAAGCACCGGCGTGCGACCTCGCTCCAGAGCAAGGTGCGCTGATCGGGCCGGCGTAGCAGCGTCTCGGCGAACGGGCCGACCGGCGTCAGGCCGGCATAGAGCACGCCATAGCTGCAGGCGGGATCGTCCCAGCGCCAGCCGGCATCGCGGCGGCCGTAGAAACGCGCGGGGTGCGCCGCGCGATGGACGCGGTGCAGCAGTGCGTCTGCCGGCACCGTGACGATCGGCGGATCGATCGCGGCCACGCCCCCTCAATCGTCCAGCGTGCGCACGAATCTCGCCAGTCGCTCGACCGCCTGCGGCCCGCCCGCGAGCAACGCGAGGGGGCGATCCGCGCCAAGTCCCTCATCGCCCTCGACGAGGAACTGGAGCAACGCCCAGCCGCTCGCCTGCGGCGCCGCGGCCAGCACCGCCGCCATCGCCGGACGGATGCTGGCGCCGTCGAACTGGAAGGCGGGAAACAGCCTGGTGCCATTGTCGTCGACGCAGAACAGCCGGCGCGCTGCGACCGCCTTCTGCACCGCCTGCGCCGATTTGTAGCCGAGCAGGCCACGCACGCCGTCGGTGGTCAGCGCACCGCCTGCGCGTTCGACGAGATCGCGCTTGAAGGCCGCCGCTTGCGCCAGCCGCTCGGCCGCGTCGCGTTCGGCCGGATCTATCGCCGGCGCATGGCGGGCCAGTGCGAGCAGGAATTGCGGTACGTCGGCACTGCCCGCCGCCTCGATCTTCGCCGCCTTGCTCATCGAGCGCAGCAGCGATTCGATGCTGGTCTGCCAGCGGAGCAGGATCGCAGTATCGATACTAGCCTGGTCGGCCGTCTGCGCGGACATGCGGACACCCTTGGTTGTTTCAGGATGATATAGTTCCAATCTCATCCTGAAACAACCGGAGCATTATGCGGGATCTACAAACCCAGCGCCTTCCGCACCGCCGCCCAGCTGACGTATTTGAAGTTCTGCGTGTCGGGCGCGTTGTCGCCGTCCTGCGCGACGAACAGGCCTTGGCGGTAGGCGGGGCCGAAGTCGCCTAGTGCCAGTTCGATGCCGTCGGTGTCGCTGGTGCCGTCGATCGGCCCGCCGGCGATACGGAAGCGCCCGGCATAAGTGACGCCCGGCAGGCGATAGAGCGTATAGGCGTTGTCGCCCTGGCTCGAGACGACGAGATAGCCGCCACGCGCACCCTTGGGGGCGAGCGCGAGGCCCTCGGCATCCGCGACCAGGGTCTTGCCGTCGACGCGGGCGATCGGTGTCGCCGTCGTCGGGGCGGCGGGGTCCGCGGCGAAGCGCCACAGGCCGACATCCTCCTCGGCGACGTACAAAAGCCCGGTGCGGTCGTCGACGACGCAGCCCTCGGCCTGGCTGGCGAGCTTCATGCTGCGCACGGTGGTGACCACAGGGGAGGGGCCCGATACGTCGATCGCCACCTGGTCGATCCGCCCGTTCTTCAGGACGACGAAGCCGAACAACGCCTTGTCCGTCGCGCGCGTCCACAGGCACATGCCATAGGCCTCGCCGGGACCGACGGGGAAGCGGCCCATCGGCACCAGCCGGCGCTGGGCGGTGTCGAGCGTGAACAGTGCGACATGCGCTTGCGCGACGTCGGCACGATCGCTCGCCACCGCGATCACGCGGCTGCCCACGTCGCGCAGGTCGACGTTGTTGAGCCGCGCCGCGGGGGTGAAGGACACGCGGTGACCGGCGAGGTCGTAGACGTGGATCCCGGCCTTCTTGTCGGTGCCGATGACGAGGCTTCGCGCCGGATCCCTGGCGTTGCGCCAGATCGCCGGATCGTCCGCCGCATCGTGCGCGGTGTCGACCGGATCGGTCTCCGCGACAGCAGCGACATTCGGCGCGACGTCCGACGCGACCGGCAGGCTCGCGCAGCCGGCGAGCAGCAGAAAGGGGAGGGTGCGCCTCACAGCTTCACCCGCACACCGCCGAAGAGCGTGTAGCCGAACTTCTCATACTCGTAGGTACGATAGCGCTCGCCGAAATAGCGCACCCCAGCCGAGTTAGTGAGGTTCTTGCCCTCGGCGAACAGGTTGATGCCCTTCATCAGCTGCACGCTGCCGGTGACGTCGAGCTGGCCGCGGCCTTCCCAATAAAGGTCGAGCGCGGGATTGTCGGCGTTGATCTCGTCGAGATAGTCGGACCGCTTGGTATAGGCGACGCGCAGGTTCACCGGCCCGCGCTCGTAGAAGACGCTCGCGTTCCACATATGCTTCGACTGGCCGGGCAGCGCGAAGCGGCTGCGCCCGGCATAGGCGCCGTCGAAGGTCGCATGGCCCCGCGTGTAGGTATAGTTGGCGAACACGCCGAAGCCGCCGAGCACACCCGGCAGGAAGGCGAGCTGCTGCTGCCAGTTGACCTCGACGCCGTAGAGCTCGCCGCGGCGCGCGTTGACCGGGCGGCTGAGGATCGCGGGCAGGTTCTGGTAGGTGCCGGTGCTGTTCACCGTATAGCGATAGTCGCTGAGATCCTTGTAGAAGCCGTTGATCGCGATCAGCCCCAGCGGACGGATGTAATATTCGAGGCCCGCGTCGGCATTGTTGGCGAGCGTCGGGTTGAGGCCCGGATTGCCGAATTCGACGCGCACGGTGTTGCCCTCGGTCGTCTCGAGGATGCGCGGTGCGATCTGCGGGAAATTGGGGCGGTTGATCGCGCGGCTGAGCGCGGCGCGCAGGATCAGGTTGGGCGTGAACGCCTGGCGCAACGTGACGTTGGGGAAGACGTCGACATAGCCGGTCTTGCCGCTCGCAGTGCTGACCGCGCCGGTGCGCGAGACGGTCGGCGCCTGGCTGGTGAAATTGGTCGTCTCGACGCGCAGGCCCCAGATCAGGGTCGTGCCGCCCTGCACGTATTTCGCCATGCCGAACATGCCGAGAATCTTTTCCTCGGCGGTGTAGTCGGCGGTCAGCGACTGCGGCAGGCGACGCTCGGACGCGGCCTTGGTCGCGTCGAAATAGGCGTCGGCGAGATCCGGGCTGATGCGGTTGCCGAGATCGTAGTCGAAGTTGCGCGATTCCTCGTCGGAGAGGAAGCCGGCGAGGCTCTGGCTCGGCGCGGCCGCGGCGCGGCGGTCGCGGAAGCGCTCCTCATCGGCATTGATGTGGCGCTCGCGATACTTGCCGCCGCTCGAGAAGGTGATCGCGCCGACCGGCAGATCGGTGCGCACCGCCAGCGTCAGCTCGTCGTTCTTGGTCGTGTTCGACCGGTAAGTGTTCTCGCGGAAGCTGTAGGTGCCGATCTGGAGATGCTCCTTGCTGGTGAACAGCGAATAGCGCGGCAGGTCGGCATCGGCGAAATCGTAGGACAGCGTCGGGCGCAGCGATGAGCGGAACAGCAGTTCGTCGCGGCGCGGATAGGTCTGCGAACTCTCGCTATAGGCGGCGTCGAGGCGGATCGTGCCGTCCTCGCCGAGGCGCTGCTCGAGGCCGGCGGTCGCCGACCAGATCTCGTTGACCTGCTTCCGGTGCCGCACCTGCTTCTCGATACGGGTGTTGCTGTACGAGGCGGCGCGGTCGGTCGAGCCGGTGAGCAGCGTCCCCTCGCTCCACAGGATGCCGATGCGGTCGCGGAACTCGTCGTCCTCGAAGCGGGCATAGGTGCCGCGCACCCAGGCGTGCGTCGCGTCGGACGGGCGCCATTCAAACGCGCCGGTGCCGGCGATGCGCGTGCGCTTGGTGTCGTAATCCTTGAACAACGTCTCGGTGACGCGCAGCCCGGCGGGGGTCTGCGACCAGGTGTTCTCGACATTGTCGGGGCGGCGGTGGGTGCGCGAATAGCTGCCCGACAGCAGCACGCCGAACTGGCGGTCGGCGCCGAAGGTGTCGCTGACCGCGGCCGAGCCGCGATAGTCGCTGCCCTTGCCGAACTGGTTGTAGCTCGCGCCCGCCATGCCGGTCAGCGCGAAGCCCTTGCGGTCAAACGGCGAGCGCGTGGTGATGTTGACCGCGCCGGCGATCGAATCCGCATCCTGATAGGGCAGGAGGGACTTGGTCACCTCGAGGTTGGCGACGATGTCGGAGGGGAGGGTGTCGAGGTCGACGGCGCGCGTCGTCGGGTCGACCGAGGGGATCTGGATGCCGTCGACCGAGATCGCCGACCATTCCGATGGCGCGCCGCGGACGTTGATGTAGCGCCCTTCACCCTGGTCGCGCTCGATGCCGACGCCCGGCGCGCGCTGCAGCGCCTCGGCGATGTTGGGATCGGGGAAGCGGCCGATCGCGTCCGCCGAAATGACGGTGACGGTGTTGTCGGCGGTACGCTGCTGGTTTAGCGCACGCGCGGTATTGTCGAGCAGCGAGGCGCCGGTGACGACGATGTCGCCCTCTTCGCCGCTTGCTGCGGGGAGGGTGAAGGCGATGGCGCGACCGCGCTCCTCGGGCGTCACCGTGCGCGTCGCCGACGGGCGGCCGAGATAGTCGATCAGCAGCGTCACCGCGCCGCTCGCATCGGGCGCGGCGACGGTGAATTCGCCCTGCAAATTGGTGGTCGCCTCCGCGCCCGTCCCCTCGACGACGACGCGCGCGCCGGGCAGCGCGACGCCGGTCGTGTCGTAGATGCGGCCCGAGACGATCGGGCCGGGGGCAAGGGCCCCGGCCGGCGTCGGTGCATCGGTGATGGCGGCGAGCGCGGGCTGGCCGGCGACGGCGAGTGCGACGAGCGAGGCGCCCGCGAAGCCGCGGATGCCGGAACGGATGGCGTGCATGATGCTCCCCCCAGAAGCGTGACGCCGGCGCTCCCGTGGCGCCGGTCGTGTCGCCGCTCCCGTTGGCGCGCGTTTATGACGGGCGCATGCGATCCCGGTTACGGTCGTGTGACAGCGTCAGCTCGCGGCGTAGTGTCGCGACGAGCTCTGCCGCCGGCATCGCCCGGGCGAGCGGCGCGCCCTGGCCCGCCCATTGCGCGCCGAAGCCATGTTCGCCCACCGCCCGCGCGGCGGCATGCAGCGCCTTGCCCGCGTCATAGGCGCGCGGATAATCGGGCGGCACGGGCACGTCCGCCGCCTCCTCCAGCGCGGTGAAGCGGTTGGGCAGCGACCGCGCCGAGCGGCCGGAGACGAGCGCGGTCATCCGTGTGTGATGCGCGCCGGGCCCGGCGAGCGCGGTACGATAGGCGGCGTCCGCGGCCGACTCCGGGCAGCCGACGAAGGCGGTGCCGAGCTGCGCGGCGACCGCGCCGAGATCGAGCGCGGCCGCGATGCCGGCGCCGTCCATGATCCCGCCCGCGGCGATCACCGGCAGCCCCACCTCGCGTACCAGCAGCCGCACCAGGGCGACCGTGCCGAGCGCAGCGTCGGGTGCGGCGGGATCGAACATGCCGCGGTGGCCGCCCGCCTCGATCCCCTGCGCGACGACGGCGTCGATCCCCGCCGCCTCGATCGCGCGCGCCTCCGCCAGGCTGGTCGCGGTCGCGAGCAGGACGATGCCGCGTGCGCGCAACGTCGCGACCGTCTCGGCGGGCGGCAGGCCGAAATGGAAGCTGACTACCGCGGGCGCGGTGTCGAGCAGCATCGCCAGCATCGCGGGATCGTCGGCGAAGCTGCGGTAGATCGTGCGCAGGGCGGCAGGCGGCGCGCCCCCGAACGCGGCGAAGTGCGGTGCCAGCCAGGCGAGCCACGCCGCCTCGCGCATCTGATCGACGCGCGGCGGGGCATGGACGAACAGGTTGACGTTGAACGGCCGCGCGGTCAGTCCCTGCGTCTCGGCGATCATCGCCCGCGCGCCCGCCGCATCGCTCGCTCCGACCGCGATCGATCCCAATCCCCCCGCCTCCGACACGGCCGCCGCCAGCGCCGGCGTCGAGACGCCCGCCATCGGCGCCTGGATCAGCGGCAGCGGCAGCGCGAGCGAGGCGAAGCGGGACATGCGGGGACCGTCAGGCCGCTTCCGCGATCTGGACCTGCACCGTAAGGCCAGACGCGGTGGCAAGATTGACCAGCGCATCCAGCGAGAATTTCGCCATTTTGCCCTGGAGGAGATCGTTGAGGCGCGGGCGGGTGATACCGAGCCGGTGCGCGGCGGCCTCCTGTGACACATTCCAGGACCGGATGCGCGCCTTGAGTGCGGACAGCAGGGTGGAGCGCGCCTTCAGGTTGGCGGCTTCGGCCGGCGTATCGGCAAGCGCGTCGAAGACGCTGTAGAAGTGCTGGACGTCCATTGTCGTCATCCTTTCCATGCCCGCAGGCGCTGCGCTGCCATGTCGATATCCCGTTGCGTCGTGGCCTGCGTCTTCTTCTGGAATGCGTGAAGGACCAGCACTGCGTCCGGCAGCGTCGCGAGATAGATGACCCGAAAGGCACCGGCTTCGTCCCTGATCCTGATCTCACGCACGCCGGGACCGACCGTCTTCATCGGCTTCCAATCGTCCGGATCGTTGCCGTGCTGCACCTCGCTCAGCTGGTGCCCGGCTTCGGAGCGCGCATCTTCCGGAAAGTCCCGCAATCGATCGAGACTGTCGCCAAGGAACACGATCGGTTTCACCCCTTATATGTATCGATTTTGATACACGTCGTCAATCCTTTTGGAGTGCCCAGTGCTCGCCTCGATCAGACAGGAACGATGTCCTTTCGCAGGCGTACTGCCCCGCATCCCGTTCCGGGTGCGAAAGGATGATCCCATGAGCTTCAAGACGATCCTTGCCGCCGTCGGCATGCTGGCTGCGACCGTCGGCGTGGCCGGCAGCGCCGATGCGCAGCGCCGCGATCACGACCGTGGCCGTCATTACGAGCAGCGCGGCTACCATCGCGACTATCGCCACATCCGCCACGACCGCGGCCACCATTACGGGCGCGATCGCCATTGCCGCACCGTGATCCGCCACCATCGCCGCGTGCGCGTCTGCCGCTGAGCCAAACGCCAAGGGAGGCGGCTCGGCAGCCGCGCTACGGCCACCCTGCCGCCTTCCCCCAGGTACCGCTGCCGCTCCGCCCGTCCTCAATTGACATAAATCAGGTCCGACGCGGATATTTCAAACTGTTGCCGGGTTGGGGGCCGCACGATCAGCAGCGGCAGGACGGCGATGGCGGCGACGGCAGCAGGCACGATATCCGGATCCCCCGCCGATGGCGGTCGGAACGACAGCGATCAGCGGCGCGCGCGCGGCGCGCTTCAGGCGCTCAATTTCTTCATGGCGGACATGCAGGCGGGGATCGGCCCGTTCCTGGGCGTGTTCCTGCAACAGCGCGGCTGGACGTCGGGGCCGATCGGCACGGTGATGACCGCGGGCGGCGTCGCCGGCATGATCATGACCGTGCCCGCCGGCGCCTTCATCGACCATACCGAAAAGAAGCGGCTGGTGGTGATCGTCACCGGCATCTGCACGGTGATGGCCTCGTTCCTGATCCTGCTGTCGCAATCGGGCTGGGTAGTGACGGTGAGCCAGGTGGCGACCGCGATCGCCGGTGCCGCGATCGGGCTGGCGGTGACCGGCATGACGCTGGGCATCGTCCGCCAGAAGGGCTTCAACGCGCAGAACGGCCGCAACCAGGCGTGGAACCACGCCGGCAACATGGTCGGCGCCGGCCTGTCGGGCTGGCTGGGGTGGAAGTTCGGCATGCCCGCGATCTTCTACCTCGCCGCGGTCTTCGGCGTGCTCGCCATCATCTGCGTACTGACCATCCCCGAACGCAGCATCGACCATGCCGCCGCGCGCGGGCTGGAGAAGGACGAGAGCGAGGACGGCGCCGAAGACGGCGGGGCAGGGGGAGCGGAGGGCTTCCGCACGCTGCTCAGCAACAAGCCGATGCTGATCCTCGCCGCAGCGCTCGCCTGCTTCCACCTCGGCAACGGCGCAATGCTGCCGCTCTACGGCCTCGCCGTGGTCGGCGCGGGCAAGGGCGATGCGGCGCTGTTCACCGCGACCACGGTGGTGGTGGCGCAGGCGGTGATGATCCTCGCCTCGCTGATCGCGATGAAGATGTCGGCGGGCAAGGGCTATTGGCTGGTGCTGCTGATCTCGTTCGCGGCGCTGCCGCTGCGTGGCGCGCTGGCGGGCAGCTTCATCGAACATTGGGGCGTATGGCCGGTGCAGGCGCTCGACGGCATCGGTGCGGGGCTGCAGAGCGTCGCGGTGCCGGGGCTTGTCGCCTGCCTGCTCGACGGCACCGGGCGGGTCAACGTCGGCCAGGGCGCGGTGATGACCGTGCAGGGGGTGGGCGCGTCGTTGAGCCCCGCGATCGGCGGCTGGCTGGCGCAGGCGTTGGGCTACCAGGCCGCTTTCTACATCCTCGGCAGCTTCGCGCTCGCCAGCCTGGCGCTGTGGATCGGCTTCGCCGGTACGCTGCGGCCTGCCTGCGCAGGGACGCGCAAGCGGAAGCAGGCGGCATGACCGGCAGCATCACCTGGGTCCATGTCGGCGACCTCCACGCCGATCCGGCCGACGATTGGCAGGGGATCGATCGGCTCGGGCGGATCGTCGCCGAGCTCGCCGCGGTGGAGGAGGGCATCGACTTCGTCTTCCTCCCCGGCGACAACGCCAACCATGCCACGCCCGAGCAATATGACCGGATCCGCGCCGCGCTCGTGCCGCTCGGACCGCCGGTGCTGACGATCCCGGGCGACCATGATTTCGAGGACGGGACGCTCGCCGCCTATACGGCGGGGACGCCCGCGGCGATGCGACCGTTCGCGCGGACGATCGCTGGTCATCGCTGCCTGTTCCTCGACGTGGTCAGCGCAGGGTCGGGCGGCCCCGACTTCCGCATCGGCGCCGGGCAGCGGCGCCGGCTGGAGCGCGCGCTCGCCGAGGCGGACGACGATCCCGCGCTGACGCCGCTCGTCTTCATGCACGCCTTCCCATCCGACCTCGTCGATGGCGGCGAGGATCTCGCCACCCTGTTCGCCGCGGCGGGGGTCGCCTTCGTCGACACCGGCCACACGCATTACAACGACCTGCTCAACGACGGGCGCGTCGTCTATGGCGCGACCCGATCGACCGCGCAGATCGAGGAGGAGGGCGGCGCCCCCGGCTATACGGTGGCGAGCGTCCACCACGGCGTGCCGAGCTGGACCTTCCGCCCGCTTGGGGCTGCGGACTGGCCGCACGTCCAGATCCTGTCGCCCGCCGACGTCCGCCTGGTGACGCGGCCCCACGACCCGCGCCACGTCCCCGCGCCCGGCCTGGTCGAAGTGGTCGCGCGCCTGCTCGGCCCGCATGCCGAGCCGCCGGTGGTGGCGATCGGCGACGCGCACTGGCCGATGGAGCGTGATCCCGCCCTCCCTGTGACGTGGCGCGCGAGCGTGCCGGTCGAGGCGGCGGGGCTGCACCGGCTGACCGTGCGCAGCGGTACCGCCAGCGACACGATCGAGATGCTGGTCCGCGCGCGCGAGGATCGGCCGAAGCGCGGCCGCCCGGTCGCGCCGGGCAACGCCGTGCATGCGATCGGCGCCTGGCCGTCGCGGCATATCCTCGGCACGCGGCTCGGCCCCAACGCGAACGGCTGCGGCTGGTGATTCTCGCAAGCGGGGTGACCTGGGGGATCTGCGCCGCGGCGACCGCGGGCGTCATCGCGCGCCCGTTCCGTTGGCCCGAGGCGATCTGGGCGCTCGCCGGCGCCGCGGCGCTGCTGCTGTTCGGGCTGATGCCGCCGGCCGCCGCAGGACAAGCGGTGGGCAAGGGCCTCGACGTCTATCTCTTCCTCATCGGCATGATGCTGCTGAGCGAGACCGCGCGCGAACAGGGTTTGTTCGACTGGGTGGCGGCGACCGCGGCGATCCAGGCGAGGGGATCGACGCTGCGGCTGTTCGGCCTCGTCTATGCGACCGGGATCGTCACCACGACGTTCCTGTCCAACGACGCGACCGCGGTGGTGCTGACGCCCGCGGTCTATGCCGCCGCGCGCAAGGCCAAGGCCGACCCGCTGCCGCTGCTCTTCGCCTGCGCGCTGATCGCCAATGCGGCAAGCTTCGTGCTGCCGATCTCCAATCCCGCCAATCTCGTGCTCTACGGCGGCCATATGCCGCCGCTCGGCCAATGGTTCGGCTCGTTCGCGCTGCCGTCGCTGGCGGCGATCGCGGTGACCTATCTGGCGCTGCGCTGGGCGGAGCGGGCGCGGCTAGCGGGGTCGTGCGACAGCGCGGTTGAACGCACGCCGCTGACGGCCGGCGGCAAGGCCGCGCTCGCCGGGATCGCCGCGACCGCGCTGCTGCTCGTCGCGATGTCGGCGTTCGACCTGCCGCTCGGCCTGCCGACCGCGGTCGCCGGGGTGGCGACGACTCTCGGCGTCTGCCTGCTCGCCCGACGCTCGCCGATCGCGCTGGCGCGGCAGGTGTCGTGGAGCGTGCTGCCGCTCGTCGCCGGCCTGTTCGTGCTGGTCGAGGCGCTCGACCGCACCGGCGTCATCGCCCACGTCGCCGAGGCGCTGCGGCAGACGTCCGCCGATCCGGTGCGCGGCGCCGCGAGCGCGGGGACGAGCCTGGCCTTCGCGTCCAACCTGATGAACAACCTGCCCGCCGGCCTCGTCGCCAGCACCGCGGTCGCGCAGGCGCACCCGCCGCGGCTGGTGGTCGATGCGCTGCTGATCGGCGTCGACCTCGGCCCCAATTTGTCGATCACCGGCAGCCTCGCGACGATCCTCTGGCTCCAGGCGATCCGCCGCGAAGGCGAGGACGTCGGCTTCTGGCGCTTCCTCAAGGTCGGCAGCATCACGATGATCCCCGCGCTCGCCGCGGCACTGGGCGCGCGGCTGCTGATCGGGTGAGGGGGGCGGTTGCCTAGCGCAGCACCTTGCGCAGGTCGGCTGGCAGCTGGTCGATCGGGCAATACCGATAGGTGGTTCCGGCACCGCGGGTGGCGACCGTGACGGTCAGCGCATCGTGGACCGTCACCGTCTGGCGCTCGCTGGTACGCGGCGCGGGGCCGGCGCCGGCGTCGATGCACGACTGGTCGACGGTCAGGCGATCGCCACGACGCGAGAGGATCCGCGCCCGGCAGGCGCGGGTGTGGGCACCGCTGATCCCGCGCCCGTCGTAGCGGCGCAGCACCGCATTGGCGGGATCGCGGCAGCTCGCACCTTGGGCGACGTAGAAGCCCGGCTTCAGCCGATAGACCCCGCCCGGCGCCGGCGAGCGATCGACGCTCGCGACCGCGCCGGAGGCGGCGAGGGAGGCGAACAGCGGCGCGACGATCATCCGGCTTGGCATGGCATTCTCTCCTTGGGATCCGTCCCGTCGTAGCGGCAGAAAGCTGAACCGCTGCCTTCGGAAAACGCCACGTCTTCGTCCTGCGCCGGTATCGCCGCCCTCCGATCGCGGATTGATCGCCCCTGTTCACGGCCCCGTGCAGCGGTTCGATGGAGCCGATGTCTACATCGGTGCCAACTGACGTATCCTGCCATCCCTCAGATCAGCCTCTTCCCCTTCTCGAAACCCGCACCGGACGCGCTCGATGCGGGCAGGACGCGGAGTGAAAAGGGGCGGCCATTGGGGCTTCGCCGACGTTCGTACGACGACACTACACCGCGGCGATACGGACAGAGATACGCCCGGCCGGCAGCCGCTGCACACGTCGTACCCATTGCGTTGCCTCCCTTGTGCAACGAGGATCGAGTGCCGGATGGTGCCCGTCACACCCCCGAGAACGCGCGGTGCCGGAGCGTACCTTGCGGCGTCACTTCGAACTTCCGGACAAGGCATTGCCGATCGACAGCGCGCCCGAGATCGAGGCGACCGGCAGGATCAGGCGTAGCCGTGGCGCCAGCCCCGTGCCCCCATCCGCGACGGCACTGACCAGAAGACGAGGGAACGCGGTGACGAAGACGAGCGCGACAGTCATCGCCCGTTCGGCGTCTAACTTGGTCCGCCGAGCTCCAGCCTATTAGGTGCGCGTCATGCAGGTCGGCACCATTACGATGATGCCCGGCGCTCGACGTGAGTCTGGATGTACGGCTGCTGATCGAACGGTATCGTCGCATGCCATGGGGTCGACGGGAAGAGCACCAGGCGCCCCTTGACCGGTTGGACATGCGTATAGGCCGGCAGCTCGGTCATGAGGTCTGCGGGAGGCCGTCCGAGTTCCAGAGCCCCGTGCAGCCCGCCTCCGAGGTCCTCATCGTTGGGAACATCGGCGTACAATATCCGCGACGCCGAGCTGCGCGCCGGGGGCGAGCTGCGCTTCACGATGGGGCCGATGCCGAATAAGAGCTGGGGCAGCAGCACGGGCGCACGGCCGTTTTCGATGTCGACGGCGCGGTGAGGGCGCCCCTCAACCGTAGAGCCGCTCGTCCCACCATACAGGTTCGGGCAGATCCCAGGTGATCCGTGCCGCGTCGGGATGGCGCGGGTTGATCAGGATGTTGCGCTCCAGCCGCGCCGGGATCGAGGGGACCAGCAACAGCGCGCTGCGCGCTTCCGCATGCCAGGTCGCGCCGAACGCCTTGCAGATGCCTTCGTCCTTGCCGTCCCAGCCGGGATGATCGGGGGTCCGGAATGTCTCGTAGCGGGTGCCGTTGGGGATGGTGATGCGGATGTAATGCTGGTTGGGCGGCAGCACGCCGTTGGCATGGACCAGCTTCTCCAGCATCGCAGTCGAATAATGTTCGGACGTGTAGATCACCGGACTCGCCGGCGTGTTCCAACGGCCGGGGTAGAGGCGCGCGCCTTCGCTGTCGTAGATCGGGTGCGCGCCCTCGGGATCACCGATGCGGAAGCAGGTGAGGACGCGGTCGGTCGTGTGCCCGGTCACGCCGCCCGTCATGCGCCCCCGCCGTAAGCCGCCCGTCCAAGCAGGTTGATGACGAGGTCCGCGCCCGGCCCCGTCGCCAGCGCCACGTCGAGCGGCGGCTTGCCGTCGAGCATCGCGTGCGGGCGGCTGAGAAATTCACGCGCTTTTTCGGGCACCCGATAGATGTCGAGCGCGAAGCTGAACACCTTGGCGAGCCGCGCCAGTCGGTCACCCTCTTCGCTGGTCAGCCGCTGCGAGGGCGACTTGCGCCGGCGTTCCAGCGTCGCCTTGGGGATCAGTCGGAACTTGAAGCGCGGGTCATCGGGTGCAACGCTGTCCGCCAACCGGTCGAGCGCGGCGACGGGCAGTCCACCTTCGATCGAATAAGCGAGCGCGAGCCGCGATGTCGGTCGCCCTGCGGCGACACCGAGCAGCGCCTCGATCGATGCCGGTTGCGTGGCCATGCAGCGTCTCCGTATCAGTTGATACTTATATAAGCCTCATCTGATACATGCGCAACCATGCTATGCCGCGTCGGTCGAGAGCCTGCCCGTGGCGCCCTTCCGGCCAGCGGCGCGATGCAGCGGCTCTTGACGATGTGCGCGATGGTGACCGCGTCGCTCTGGTTGCCGCCGAGGATGTGATAGGCCGCAGCATCCTCGCCGACGTAGAAGCCGACATGGCCACCGCCCGGCCGGGTGAGACCAGCACCGCCCCCGGTGCCAGCCGCTCGGGGCGCAGTGCCTGACCCCAAGTCGATCACCCGTTCGGGCAGGACCCGCGGACCACCAACCTAGGCCATCTGGCCGAGCGTCACCGGCCCCTCGACCGCAGCCGGCGTACCGCATCCGGCGAGGCAGAGCGTCGCGAGGATTGCCGCGCGACGCATTACGTGCCGAAAGGGTCGAACATGTCGTCCGTATCGACATCATGGATGGTCTGTTCGTGCACGTCCGCCTCGGTCTCGGGACCCAGCGGCGCGCTGTCGGTGTCGTCGATCCGTTCGGGGTGTTCGGGATCGGGCATGAGCGGCTCCTTGCTGCAGCGGCATCAACGGTCGAACCGCAGGATCGTCTCCGAGCCGGTGCGGCTGCGGCTGCAGGATAAAGACACTTTGTGCGGGGGCGACGCTGGGCTACCCGATGAACGTGGAACCGGGGGCGGGAGCTGATAAGTCCGATCGGACGGCGCGATGGCTATGGGGCATCCTGCTGCTTGCGGCGACGCTGCGCGGCGTCGCGGCGATGGCGCCGGGCTTCCATCATCCCGATGCGATCTATCAATATCTCGAGCCGGCCTATCGGCTGCTGACCGGCGCGGGCGTCGTCACCTGGGAATGGCGCGCGGGCATTCGCAGCTGGCTGCTGCCGCTGCTGCTCGCCGGGCCGATGTGGGTGGGCGAGCGGATCGATGCGGTAAGCGCATTGCCGGTGCTGCTGCCGCGGCTGACGATGGCGGGTGCGTCGCTGAGCCTGGTGTGGAGTGCGTCAAAGTTGGGCCGCCGCGTCTCGATGCAGGGCGCGCTGCTCGCCGGATTTGTCGCTGCGACCTGGTTCGAGTTCCTCCATTTCGGCGTGCAGACGCTGGCGGAGCCGGTTGCGGTCGCCGCCTTCCTGCCTGCGGCCGTCCTCGTCACCGCCGCAGAGCCGCGGCGACGCGCCTTCGCGCTGGCCGGCGGATTGCTCACCTTCGCCGTGCTGCTGCGGCCGCATTACGCCCCGGCCGCGGCCGCGCTGGCGATCACTGTCGCTTGGCCGGTGCTGAGGCGGCGCGTGGCCTTGCGCGACGTCCGGCCAGGCTGGATCGCCCTCGTGCTCGGATGCCTGCCGGTGCTGCTGGCGAGCGCGGGGATCGACATAGCGACGGGCGCGCGGCCGTTCGCCTGGATCGCCGAGAACGTGCGGCAGAACATCATCGAGCAGCGTGCCGCGGCCTATGGCGTGCTGCCGCCGCTGACCTATGTCGTCTGGTTCGGGATGCTGTGGCAATGGTGGACGATCCCGCTGCTGGTCGGGGTCCGCTTCGGCTGGCGGCTCTGTCCCGCCCTGGTGGTCGCCGCGCTGGTCAACCTGCTGCTGCACAGCCTGATCGGGCACAAGGAATATCGGTTCGTCTTCCTCACCTCCGCCGCGCTGGTGAGCGTGTCGGCGGCCGGCTGGGCGGTCCTGTTGCAGCGCGCGGCGCAGCGCTGGCCCGGCATGCGGCGGGACCTCGCGGCGGTCGCGGTCGCCGCGGCCTGGGCGGCGGCATCGTTGCTGCTCGCGCGGGGCGACGAGATGCGGAGCTTCATCGAACGGGGCCAGCCGGGATCGGTGCTGTTCGCCGCCCTACGCCGCGATCCGCAAGTCTGCGGGGTCGCGCTGGTCGATCGGCCCGCCTTCGCCGACGTGCCCGGCCGCGTGTCGCTGCGCGCGGGAACGCCGGTGTTCATGATCCTGCGTGGCGATCCGGCGCTCGGACGCGCCAGCCCCTGGGTGGCCGCGTATCGCTGGCAGAGCGGCTTCAACCGGATCATCGCCTTGCTGCCGCCCGGACCGATGCCGCCGGGATATCGGCGTGGGCAATGCGATACGGCGGGCGTCTATACGCTCTGCCTCTTCAGCCGGCCGGGGCCGTGCCGCGATGCGCAGCAATCTCCCTTCGCGCTCGATCGCGCTATGCTGCGGCTGGGGTTTTAGAGGACGGCGCCAGCTTTGCGAGGACGGTAAGCGAACAGGCGATAGCCTTGATTGCGGAAAATCGGAGTCCAGCCATCCTCCGCGACGGTGCGATCGGCCCGCGTTACGATATAGCCGATGCCATAAGCGTGGCGCAGCTGCGCGATCCGGGCCGGATCGAGGGCTGCATAGCCGGCGATCACGGCGCTCATGTTGGCGGGGTGCGGATCGCCGGAGATCGCGGCGAGCCGCTGGTACCAGGCGATGAGGCCGCCGCGGTTGATCGGCATCGCCTTGATATCGACCACGGTGGCACGCTCCGCCTCCAGCCGGAAAGCGTCGAGGTCGGGCGGCGTCAGAAACATCGCATCGCGCGGCGTAATGCGGCGGATGACGGCGAACAGGTCGCGCTGCTCGACCCGATCGGGGGACGGCAGCAGCAGCGAATAGCGGGACTGCATGCCGTCGCTCGGCTGGACCAGGAATGCCGCCAGCAGCAGCGCGGCCAGCCCGGCCGCCAGCGGCCAGCGGCCCGAGAACAGGGGCCGTCCGGCCGTCCAGCGCAATGCGACCCAGGCGAACACCACCGCCAGCATCATCGCGGCCGGCCAAAGACCTTGCGTGGACACGATCTGCCCGACCGGATCGGCGGGCGGCAGCAGCAGGACCGGCAGCAGGGTAACGCTGCACGCGAGCAAGAACCAATCGGCACGTGCGCCGTCCGCCGCGTCGCGGTGGCCGGCGCGAACGGCGCCGATGACGATCATCAGCACCGCCAGCAGCTCGGCGAAGGGCGCGAGCCGCCAGACGAAGAGGCGCGACACAGCGGGCACGAAGACGATGGTGGTCAGCGCGGTCGCCGCCCCGATCACCAGCGCCAGCGCGATCTGCATCGCATAGGCGACGCGGCGCTGCGCCGGATCGGCGACGGCATGACGCGTCCAGAGCAGACCGAGCCCGAGCCAGCACAGCAAGGGATAGAAGCGGTCGAGATAGGTGCGCGGATCGTAATGGAACGGCACCGCGAAACGGAAGAAGATCCAGTCCGCCATCCGGGCCTGCGACGGGGAGAGCGGCTGCGCGCCGATGTCGAGCAGCAACGGCGCGAAGGCGACGAGCAGCAGCAAGCTGGGGCCGAGCAGCGCGAGAAGATTGGTGACGATCCGCCGGACGTCGCCGCGCAGCGCCGGGTCCTGCGCGACCGTCAGCAGCCAGGCGGCCCCAAAGAACGGCAGGTTCACGACCAGGAAATTGACGTGCGCCAGCCCCGCCAGGGTGAGCCACAGGCCACAGGCGACGAGGCGTCGCCGCAGCAGATACAGCATCGCCACCAGCGTCGCGGTCGCGGCGAGGCTCGACGCCTGGAGCGAGGGCGTGAACAGATAGCTCGCGCCGACGCTGTAGAAGGAGCGCGTCGCGAGGAACATGGCGACGAAGAGCGCGAGGATCGCGATCCGGCGGGTGCGGACGATGTCGGTGATGATGAGGAAACAGGCGTAGAGCGCGCCGGCGACGGTAAGGACGTTCAGGACCGCGAGGCCGACCTCAAGGATATCGAGCCGGGCCAGCACCGCGGCGATCGCGAAGAAGGCGAAATGGTAATGCCGGGCGGACGCCAGCCACCAGTCCTTCGCCAGATAGCCCGCATCAAGGTAATGCAGCATCGGCGGCAGATAGGTCGGATGGTTGCTGTCGGAACTGAACCCCGACACGCCGACCGCGAGTCCGCCGAACAGGCACAAGCCGATCGCCGTCCACCGCTCGGAACGGGTTGGAACGGGAGTGGCGGCCAAGTCAGGCGGGCTTTTGCCAGATCGTCACGGTCGCAAAGGACAGCCACCGGCCGATTATGGTGTTCATGACCAGCCGGTCGAGCGCGAACAGGCGATCCACCCAGCGGGGGCCACCCTTGTTCAGCAGCGGAAAGGCATAGGGATTGTAGTACATGACGTAGGCGAGCAGCCCAGGGTAGAAGGTACGGACCTCTTCGAGGCCCGCCGCTTGGAACATCGCTTGCAGATCGGCGACGGGGAAGGCGCGTTCGGTCACCTCGTCGAATATCTCATTGCGCGCGTAGATGCGGTCCCGCACTGCCTGGAACAGCGGATTGCCATGGGTGGGTTCGAAATTGACAAACATGCCGCCCGGCTTCAACCCGGAGGCGAGACTGGCGACGACCTGGGGCGCGCTGTCGGGCACGTGATGGAGCCCGCCGGCAAGGAAGATCAGGTCGTAGGCCGCGCTCTCGGGCCGATAACGGGTGACGTCGGCCTGCCAGATGCGCCCACCCGAGAAGGAGCGGGACAGCTCCTCGACGATGACGTCGCTATAGTCGAAGCCGGCATAGTCGATGTCGAGATCGCTATGCTCACGCACGATGCCGAGTCCCTCGCCATAGCCGCACATCGGTTCGAGCATGCGGATCGGCCGTCCTTCGAGCGGCGCGAGGCAGGCCAGCGCATCCCGCCAGATCAGCGATTTAATGCGGCGGTGGTTCGCCTCTTCGCGACCCGCCTCGTAGCGCTGGGCGATCGCGTTGAAATGGCTGCGCTGTCGTTCGATCGCGGCGGTCGCGGGAGAGGCAATGGCGGAGGTCATGGCGGAGACGTTCATGGTCGTACCTGCGCTGTCGTGTTGACGAGGATCACGCCGGCCAGGATCAACGCGACGCCGAAGCTCTGGGGCAGGCCGATCCGCTCGTTGAGCAGCAGCCAGCCGGCGAGCTGCGTCCCCAGCATCAGCAAGCCGGCGGCCAACGGAAAGGCCTGCGACAGCGGCATGATGCGCAGGATGATGCCGATCCAGATCGCGAACCCTGCGAGGTAGAGCGCGAAGCCGACCGCGCCTTTCGCGCTGAACGGTGAGCCGGCACCTTTCAGCAGGACCATCCCGGCGACGCTCACCAGCGCATAGCCAAGCAGTAGCGCGGTACGTGTCAGCTCATGCGGCATGGCGGGTGCGGTCTTCGTCCGCGGAATGCGCGGGCGCGGGTATGGCTGCATTCCCGCCGGCTTCGCCGATCAGATAGGGTGGCCGCCGGCGCGTTTCTTTGAGCACCTGGCCGAGATATTCGCCGACCAGCCCGAGCACCAGCAGCTGCATCGTGCCGAGCGTCAGCACCGCGGCGAGCGTCGACGCCCAGCCGGGGACGCCGGATTGGGCGACGAGGACGATATAGAGGACATAGGCGAGGAACGAGAGCGCGCCCAGCGCGGTGCAGAGCGCGAAATAGGTGGCGAGCCGCAGCGGCCGGGTGCTGGTACTGATGACACCGGTGAGCGCCAGGCGCACCATCCGGCGCAGGTCGTATTTGCTCCGCCCGTGGTGGCGGGCATGCGGGGCGTAGCGGATCGTGGTGGCGCGGAAGCCGAGCGTCGGGATGATACCGCGGTAGAAGAGATCCGACTCCGGCATGGCGTTGAGGATGGCGACGACCTTGCGATCGAGCAGGCGGAAATCGGCGCTGCCCGCCACCAGCGGCAGGCCCGACAGCCAGCTGAGGCCGCGGTAGAACCAGCGCGAGGTCACGCGCTTGAACAGCGGCAGCGCCGTATCCTCCTCGCGGATGCAGCTGACGATATCGGCGCCGGCCTGCCAGTGCAGGATCATCTGCGTCACCAGTTCGGGCGGGTGCTGCAGGTCGGCGTCGAGGCAGATCACGCAATCGCCGCTCGCCTGTTCCAACCCGGCGCGCAGCGCGGCCTGATGGCCGTAGTTGCGCGACAAGGCGATGAAGCGGAGCTGCGGATAACGGACGAGGCTCTGGCGTAGCACCGCGACCGAGGCATCGCTGCTGCCGTCGTCGACGACGATGACCTCGCATGCCGGAATGCCTTCGACAATTTCCGCCAGCCGCCGCAGCAGGACCGGCAGATTGTCGGCCTCGTTATAGGCGGGAATGACCAGCGAGAGCGTGTAGTTCATCGGTCGCGCCATCGTGCCCCCCTCTTGCTCGCAACCCCGAAGCGCGCCCCTCCAGCGCTAGGCGAGGATGGTTAAGATTGCGTTTCGGCATCGGGTCCGGGGAGAGGCGCAATACCCTAGGATGCGTGTCGATGGTCCTAAGCGTCGGTCTAAATCTAAATCGACATGTAGACGTGTAGATATATCTACAGAAAACGCTCGCCGGCATGGTCCTTGAACAGCTCGGCGTTGCGGACATAGTCGGACAGCACCTGCACCGATCTGTGCCGGCTGACCTCCTGCAGCTTAAAGATCGTCGCGCCCTGCGCCGCGCCTTCGGTCAGGAATCCGGCGCGGAGCGAATGGCCGGCGAACTGGGTAGGGTCATAGCCCGCCGCGCCGGCATAATGCTGTACTAGCCGTGCGATCGCCCGGTCCGACATCGCGGCCGGCGTTAGCAGATCGCTGCGCGACAAACGACGGAACAATGGCCCGTCGTTATGGCCTGCGGCCGCCATCCAGGTGAGCAGGAGCGCCTTGGGGCGGATCCGCGATCCTTCAGGGATCGCGATCACCGCGCCCTGACGCGCCTGGTCGGTCTTCGATCGCGCGATCGTCAGCCGCAGCCCTTCGGGTACGATGCCGACATGGCCGACCTCAAGCGCGACGATCTCCGACCGGCGTAGCGCCGCGGCCATGCCGATCGCCAGGATCGCGCGGTCCCGTATCGCGCGCAGGCCGTCACCGTCGATCGTCGCCAGCATGTTGCGCAAGGCTGCAGCATCGGCGGGCCGTTTCTGTTGCTTGGCCCCGCCATGCTCGGCGCGGATGCCGGCGAGGACCTCCGCCAGCCGGCCGGCGGTGGGCAGCGCCGTCGGCGCCGGATGGCCGTTGGCGCGATGATGATGCCCGATCGCCGCGATCCGACGGTTGATCGTTGCTGGGTTGAGCCCCGCGGTCGCCTGGTCGCTGGCGAACACCGCGACGACCTCGGGCGTGGCGGGTAGCGCGTCGAGACGGTGCGCGGCGCACCAGGCGGTAAAGATCGCCCAGTCGGAATCATAGGCGCGCCGCGTCGCCGCGGACCGCGCCGCCCTGGCATAGGCCGCGGCGCGCTCGATCTTCTCGTCGAGCACCGCCGGCAACGTCGGCTGCATCGGCACGACGGCATATGGGACCTCGCGATCGTCCGCATCGATTGGCAAGGGGGGGATGAGCCGGGAAAGCGCCATATGTGATGTGTGTCACGTCGTTGCCGGCTGCGCCAGCCGTATGTCCGAGAATCATGGTTATCGGACATACGGTTCTACGATGTAAGGAATCACTTAGCGATGAACCGACGTTGCCGCGACCGGTGGACTTGGTTCGCGGCGATGCGTATCGGGGCGGCATGACCACGCCAGAAACAGCCAAACGGGTTCGCCGGCGCAGTTCGAGCAGCAGCCGGCAACGCAGGCGCATCCGTTATGCCGTTCCGCCGCAAATCGTGCGGGCGATGCCGTTCGTCATGGGCGCGCTGGCGCTGGTCTATGCCGGGGACGGGCTGATGGCTGTGCGCGCCGACACGCTGTTCTATGGTGAGCTGGCGACGGGCATGGCCCCCGCCGAGGTCCGCTACGTCATGGGCGCGCCCACCGTCGTCGTACAGCAGAACGGTGGCGAGACGTGGCGCTTCCGCCGCGGCGAAACCACCTACGACGTGGGTTTCGCGAGGGGAACAACCGTTTCGATCGCTTGTCGTGATACCACCAATTCGGAGGCCGCCTGCCCCCCGATCTTTGGCGTGACGCTCGGCGCGCATGAGAATGCGGTGTGGGCGCGGCTCGGCGCGCCGAGCAGACAGGTCTATCGCGGCGAAGCCAAGACACTGGTCTATGAGGATCTGGGGGTCCGCTACGACCTGTCGCGCCTACTGGTCGATGGCATCCGCCACGAACCCACCGACCATGTACACAGCTATATATGGCGGGTGCCGCGCATCCTGCTACCCTAAGAATTTGTTTGAAGGAACCTCGCGGAGGGGGACATTTTCACGCTGCTTCGGGCAGCGCGCGACCGCGCTGGTGGTCGTACGCCAGCCATAGCAGCGTCGGAACGACGTAGATCGTCGCCTGCTCCAGCGCGAAGAGCCGCCCATAGGCGCGCGCGAACCCCGCCACCAGCGCGAGTAGCCCGAAGCTAGCGCTATGCGCGACGAACAGCCGCCACGGCGCGGGCAGCCCGCGTGCCGCGCGCCACGTTCCACGCGATACGAAATAGGACAGGACCAGCGCGCCGACGAACGACCAGATACCCGACATGCTAACCAGCTCCCTGCTACGCCCGACCAGCGCTCCACACGGTTCCTTGAGCGATCGGACCCCACACGGTCAACGTCCTTCGCGACCTTCGGTACGGCGTTCGCGCACCCGCACCGCCGGGTTGCCCACATACACGGTCCATGGCATGAGATCGCAGGTGGCGACCCCGCAGGCACCTAGCACCGCGCCATCGCCCACCGTAACGCCCGGCCCGATGAACGCGCGCGCCGCGACCCATGCCGATCCGCCGATTGTGATTGGGCGCGTGACGAGCGGAAAGCTTGGACTGTGCACCTCGTGCGTACCTGCGCACAGATAGGCACCCTGCGAGATCACGGTATAGGCGCCAATAGTGACCGGGGCCATGCAGTAGCATTCGACGCCGGAAGCAAGCGACGCCCCTTCCGCCATCGTCAGATTGGGGGGATACCACACTGACACGTCTGGATAGACCACCACTCCGCGTGACAGCTTCGCCCCGAACGCGTTGAGTATCAGGCGACGCCAGCGGTGCAGTGCGCGGGGCGTCGGGCGCGCGGCGATTGCCCACACGACGCCGAACGCCACGCGCAACAGCCGGTGACGAATACTGAAGCTGGGGCCGAGCGACCCTTCGGGCACGACCATGCGGGTCATGCGTGTTCGCTCCCATATCCTGTGCCGTCCATCACTTACCTGCTGCTCAGTAGCGCGACCAAATGTCAGTCACGCGCTCCCGATGCCCCACGCTTATCCTTGACTCAATTCCCATTTGAACAGATGCCCGATCCGGTGGGTAATCACGATGACGATATCGAAACTGGCTGATGTATCGGTCCGTCAGGATGGGATAGCATCGACACAGTCGCGACCATGCGACAGGATAGACGCCGCGCGTTTCGGCCTGACCCTGACCACGATCGTCGTCGCAATGGCGCTCGGCGGATCGGCGCGGCCGCTCCTAGCTATCCCAATCGACATCTGCGCTGCCGCGCTGCTGGGGGTGGTGGTGCTGCGCCCGCTGCCCGCGGTGCCGGGACTGCGCCTGGCAATCGCGTTTATCGCGGCGGTCACGGTGCTGGTGGTGGCGCAACTCGTTCCCCTACCGATCGATCTGTGGCGTACCCTGCCCGGCCGCGACTTGCCCTTCGCCATTCTATACGCGGTGGGCATTGCGCCGGACGTGCACGCGATGAGCCTTGATCCCGAGGCCACGCTGTCGATCGGATTACAGGCGGTGGTGCCGGTTGCGCTGTTCCTTGCGGTGGTGCAGACGGGCGCACGCGCGCGCTGGTGGTTGGTGATTACGGTGATCGCGATCGGCTGCGTCAGCGGCCTGTTGGGCGTGCTTCAGCTGTCGAGCGACGACTTCTATCTTTACGACACCCCGCATCGCGGTGCGGCGATCGGCCTGTTCGCCAACCGTAATCACCAGGCGTTATTGATGCAGGTGACGCTGCTACTGCTAACGGGATGGATGGGCAGCATGCGCTTGCCGCTGCCGATCCGCCTGGCGATACTCGCGGTGCTGCCGCTGTTCGCGATACTGACGGTCGTCACCACCTCGCGCGCGGGCACGCTGCTGCTCGCGGGCACTCTGCCTATAGCGGGATTGCTGCTGTTCCACGGTCACGGACTGCGCCGGCGCTGGATCATCGTATTGGCGGCGGCGGCGACCATCGCGCTCGCGCTGCTCGCGCTGTCCCCGCAGGCGGAGTTCGTCTTCGCGCGCTTCGGCGGGATCGAGAATGACGATACCCGCCTCGTCTTCCTGCAAGAGACTATGGTGGCAATCAGGCGATTCTGGCCGCTGGGCAGCGGACTTGGCACCTTTGTGCCGGTCTATGCCGGCATTGAGGATCTCGACAAGATCAATGCCTACATCGCCAATCATGCGCACAACGATTATGTCGAATTGGCTCTCGAAACCGGGATCTCAGGTGTAATACTAATCGCAGCATTTGTCGCTATATTGATCGAACGCACCCTCGTGACGGTGCGTTCGGGGGGCAACATCTTGCCGCTTTCCGCGCTCGTCTGTATCGCGGTGACGCTGCTGCATTCGACCGTCGATTACCCACTTCGCACCTTTACCGTTCTGACACCGTTCGCCATGGCGCTCGGGCTGCTCTATCCGGCAATCCGGCCGGATGCATCCCGCCCATGAGCGTGACCCGCCCCCGCACGCCGCCCAAGGAATCGGTTTCTAAGATGACCCACAAGCACGCAGGTAGCGTGATCGCCGCGCTGGCAATGGCATCGCTCGCGACGGGGTGTTCGCAACCGTTGCCCAACCTGCCGAGCGGAGCGGCCGCCTATGCGCAGATCCCGGTCGCCAAGTCGTCCGAAGTGCGCGAATATCGTATCGGACCGCTCGATACGATCTCGATCACGGTGTTCCAGGAACAGGATCTCTCGCTTCCCGCGGTGCCGGTCGATAGTTCGGGTGCGATCCTGCTGCCGCTGGTCGGCACCATTCAGGCGGCGGGCAAGTCGACGCGGCAGCTCGCGGGCGAGATCGCCGCACGGCTCAACGAACGCTATCTCCGTAACGCGCAGGTGACGGTGACCGTGACAAGCAGCGCGCAGCAGCGCGTTACCGTGGAGGGCGAGGTGACGCAGCCTGGCATCTATCAGATCCAGGGCCGCACCACGCTGATCGACGCGCTGGCTCTGGCGCGCGGACCGACGCGCAACGCTCGGTTGCGCGAAGTCGTGGTCTTCCGCGAGATCGACGGCGTGCATTCGGGCGCGCTGTTCGATCTCCAAGCGATCCGCCGCGGTGAACAGCCCGATCCCGAGGTCCTGCCGGGTGACCAGGTGGTCGTCGGCCTGTCAAACGTAAAGGCCAGTGTTCGTGAGGCGCTCGCGGCATCGCCGTTCCTCGCCGTCTTCGTCCAGCTCTTCTGATTGCCAGGAAAGATTGCCCCGTGACCGCTTCCGCACTCCCCGCGCCGCCTGCAGGTTCCCTGGAAACCGGGGCCGCCGCGACCGACGGCGACGAACTGCGCGGGCTCCAGCTCGATATTCGCTTCCTATGGGCGGCGATCTATCGCAACCGCTTCTTCGTGATCGGCATCATCATCGCCACGATAATCGCCGGGGTCATCATGACGGTGGTCGCGACGCGCATCTATCTGGCCTCCACTACGGTTCAGATCGAGCAGCAGTCTTCGGCGATCATCCAGCAGTCGAACAGCAGCCTCGAACCCACAATCGAGGGGCAGGAGGTCGACCGCTTCCTCCAAACGCAGGTCGACATCATCCGCAGTCGCGCGCTCGCCGAACGGGTGGCGACGGCCAAGGGCTTCTACAACAACGATCACTTCGTGCGACAGATGGGCAGCGAACCTGCCACCGCACCGAGCGGCGGGCGCAGCCTTGCGGTCACACGACACGAACAGATCGTCCGCATCCTCCAGGACAATCTTTCGGTCGATCTGCCACGCACCAGCCGCATCGTCACCATCTCGTTCCGCAGTCCCGACCCCGAGCTCGCGCAGGCTGTGGCCGATCAATATGCCGACAGCTACATCACGTCGAACCTACGCCGCCGCTTTGACAGCTCGTCCTACGCGCGCAACTTTCTCGAGGACCAGCTCGCTATCGCCAAAACCCGGCTCGAGGCGTCGGAACGCGCGACGATCAACTACGCACGAGGCGCCGGGTTGCTCGACGCCTCGCAAGGGGCTTCATCCCAGGCTGGAGGGAACGACGCCGCCGGGCTGCGCTCGCTGACCACCAGCAGCCTCGTCCAGCTCAACAACGCGCTCAACGTCGCGCGCGCGGCACGCATCGCCGCTGAACAGCGCTGGCGTCAAGCATCGGGCTCGGCTCTGATGAGCCTGCCCGAGATCCAGACAAACGTTGCGATCCAGCAACTGAACCAGCAGCGTGCGGCGGCGCGCGCCGCGTTGGCGCAGGCGTCGGAGCGCTATCGCAACGACCACCCTACCATCCTCCAGCTTACCGCTTCGCTTGCTGAGACCGACCAGCAGATCAAGCGTCTCGCCGAAAGTGTGCGCGGCGCTGTGCGCGAGCAATACGAGATCGCGCGCGGCGAGGAACAGGCGCTCGAACGCCAAGTCGCAGGACTGCGCGGACAGACACTTGCCGAACAGGACCGTTCGGTCCAGTACAACATCCTCAAGCGCGAGGCCGACACCAACCGCACGATGTACGACGCACTGCTTCAGCGCTACAAGGAGGTCAGCGCGCAGGCGGGCGTCACCGCCAACAACCTGTCAATCCTCGATCGCGCGGTAATCCCGACCGCGCCGGTCTCGCCGCGGCCAATGGTCAACCTCGCGCTAGCGCTGTTCGCCGGATTGTTCCTCTCCGCGGTGTTCGTTTTCATCCGCGAACGCTTCGTCGATGCGATCCGCACACCCGAGGAAGTCACGCCCAAGCTAGGCCTCCCGCTGCTCAACACCATCCCAATGCTGCCGCCCGGCATCGACGTGCCAAGCGCGTTGAACAACCGCCGATCAAACTTTGCCGAAGCTTACTACGCCCTCCGCACTTCGATCCGGCTCATGTCGGCAAGTGGGCAGGTCCGATCACTTCTTGTCACTTCGGGCCGCGAACAGGAAGGCAAGTCAACCACCTCTTTCGCACTTGCGCGGGCATTTTCTCAGATCGGCATGAAGGTACTGCTGATCGATGGTGATATGCGGCGTCCGTCGCTTCATCGGCTGTTCGATCATGATCGCGAACATGGCCTCTCAACCATACTCGCGCAGCAGGACGTTCTCTTCGATACAATCACCTCAACCGACTTTGAGAATCTCGACTTTCTGTCGTCGGGACCGATCCCGCCCAGCCCGACCGAGTTGCTGTCAGGCCAGACACTCCCCAATCTAATCGCAGCAGCCAAAGAACGCTACCAGCTCATCATCGTCGATGGTCCGCCAGTGTTGGGCCTTGCCGACGCAATCCTGTATGCGGGCGCGATTGAGGGAACGCTCTACATCGTCGCATCGGGCCGCGATCGCGCCGGAATTGGCCGTGACGGACTACGTCGTCTAACCGGAAGCAATGCAGGCGCACGGGTACTAGGCGCGGTGCTCACCATGTTCGATCCCAAGCAGAGCGGCTACGGGTCTGAATACGGCTATTACTATACCTATGGCGAGGACTTGGGCACCGACAAACCGGGGCGGCGCGGCTGATCATGGTACGAGAGGCCGTTCCAGTGGTACGGATCGTGGTCGCATTGATGCTGTTCGGAGCACTGTCGTGGGCGATAGTGCGCGTTAACCTGCCGCTCGGCATGGCAGCCAACGGCAATGCGCTCCCGGCGTGGCGGACGTTTCCGGGATCGGCGAAGGCAGCCAGCGTTGCCGCGCGCGAGTTGCTGATCGCGGGGAAGGCGGCCGCCGCAGTGGTTCCCGCCCGTTCCGCGCTTGCCGTAGCACCGGTCGATCAGCGTGCACTCACCACCGTCGCACTCGCTGAAAACGGACCAGCGATTGTCAAGCGAATGGAGCTTTCGGCCGCCCTAGGTTGGCGCGACCGGCTGACGCAGCTCTGGCTGGCCGACGCGGCTTTGGCGTCTGACCAACCCAATCTGTTCGCTCAGCGTGTTGTCGCAGTTGCTCGTCAGACCGGCAATCTGTCCACGCTCACCCCGATTCTTGATTACGCCGTTGCCCGTCCAGCGATCCGTACTGCGCTACTTCCCTATCTGCGCAGCGCCAGTCGCTGGCGAGCAGGCTATCTTAATTCGGATCCCGGCAGCCGCGCCGCTGCGCAGAGCAGGGTCCTGCTTCTTGACCGAATGCGCCGTATGGGAATCGTAGTACCCGCTAGCGATGTAACGCAGATCGTGCGGTACCTTGTCCATTATGACCTACCTAACGATGCTTATGCGGTTTGGCGGGCGCATCTCGACCAACCGCAATTCGCCGGAGTCCTTTACGATGGGCGGTTCGAGCATATCGCCATTGAAGGAGAAGTATCGCCGTTCCAATGGACTACGCTAGCCAACCCAGTCGGCTATGTCGTGCAGGAGGGCAAGGCGCTGCACGTTCAACAGGATCAGCCGTCCGTCAAACCATTGCTTCGGCAATCATTGCGGCTCAGTACCGGGCGTTACCGGTTGCAGTGGCAGATCGCCGGTGGCCCCGCCAACGAGGCCTCGACGCGCGGCATGCCGTTCAGCTGGGAGATTGACTGCACCGGCCGCTTATTGACCGATCCCGACCAAATACCACACCTACTTGTCTCTGGCCAATTCGCGGTTAACGTTGACGTTGCTGAACCATGTCCGCGTGCGGACCTCACGCTGAAATCTCGCGTGGACATCGACGGGTCGGCACGACGCGAAGCCTATATCACTCAAGTGGAATTGGTAAAACGCTGAAGTACTGAACACCTTTATCACCGGAGCAATTCCGCCGGTATAGGCATCGGGCCAGGGCCAGAATAGCGTTCGATCGCGACTGCTTCAGCTTCGACCGCCGCCGCGCGCTCGGTGAAACCCGGATGCGTCGGGTCGAGCCAGTGCAGTGGCCCTTGCCGTTTGCCGAACCGGCGGAATATGGCGGCTGCCGTCACGGGGTTATAGCCCGCTCGTGCCGCCAGATGGATGCCGAGCCGATCGGCAAGTCGTTCGCGCTGCGCGGGGGACGCTCGTTTCCCGTCATGCGGTGTGCGGTCCCTCCGGATCACATGTGCTAGTTCGTGGCCGATTAGCGCCGCCATCTCGTCGGGCGAGGTAACGAACGCCGCGACTGCCGAACTGACTTCAATCCAGCGCCCGTCGGTGGAGGCATTGAACAACCCCGAGCTGCGCAACTGGCTACGTGGGACGCAAGCCGGTGTTGTGCGCAGCAGCGCATGAGCCGCCGCTCCGTCCCGCAGGACATCAATCTGCACGGTACCGTCGCCTGCGTGCGCATCGATCAAAGCATATATCGCGTGCGTCGTGGCAAAACCCCGCGCTATCATCGGTACCGGCGCTACACCATTCACTGCGACGATCACATCACCGAAGCGGAGTTCACCACTTATGGGCAGGTCCGCGACGCCGGTGACAATAGGATGCGGTCCGGCGAGGGCGATCAACGCCTCACGGTTGTCTCCAGCGAACTCGCTGGCGGTGACGATGCTAAGACCAGTTGCGCGGATTCGCTCACGACACAACGCGACATTTGCAACAGTAAGGCGGCGGTTGATACCCGCGATCTCGGCGTCGAGCAGCAGGAACTCAGCGAGTCGCGGGGATAGCTGATCAGCCGCCCCCACATCCTGACCGATCTGTGGCGATGCGGCAGCGGACAGAAATGCAAGCGTCGCCACACACGAAAGAGCACGCCAGCTGCCGCGCGCGGCAACACGTGCAGAACTATAATGCACACGAACAAATGTGAAAAACCGGATCATCATTTTAATCCGGCCTCACGGCACTAATAAAATTTCAATGCGAGCCAGATTATGGGCGCACGGCGCTTACCCGCCATGCGCCCACGACCTGCTGTTTGCAGCTCAATCAATTAGGGCTGCTGTCGCCCGTCACTTCGCTAACGACCACCGTTACTGCGACGACGCCTGCGAGGATTCCGAGCAACGGCAGAAAACCGAGCGCTAGATTGTCACGCGTGCCGGTGACGGCCGAAGCGCGCTGAACGTTACCTTGCGGCAGACCGAGCCGCGAACCGGCGACCTTCGCCAGCTTAACCGGAGCAGGACGGGTTTCAGCGCGGGCCACGAGCGGCACCATCACCATCGACATGGCCACAAAAGCCGCGACACTCTTTGAAAACGCGCGCATGGGGTACCCCTGTTCAAACCATGTTCTTTGTCATGGTACTAATTAGACCATTTGCGCAATGCAACAAAAAAACTATACTCCTCAGTCTTTCTCTTGATCTCTCCCTTGGCATTGTGCGCTCGTCGGCACGGTGCGTCATCGAGGCCCGTCATGACATTCCACACTCCTTCCCCGTCGCGTAATTGCGACCGCCTGATACGCGGTACCGCCGGGCAGAACTGATCGTGTCAGTCGTCCGACGACTCGTATCGGGGAATGCCGCCACCTTATCGGCGATGCTGTTTCAGATGGGCGCGCAGGTGCTGGTGGTGCCTGTGTTCCTCCATGCATGGGGAGGCAGTGTCTATGGCTACTGGCTGGCGATCGTTGCGGCCAAGGGGCTGCTGACAATCGTCGCGCTCGCCTATCACGATTATCTGGGGTTCGAATGCCTGCAGCTCCGTGACGACGATCGCGCCGAGCGCGGAGCGCTGCTGTCCGATGCGCTACCAATGGCAGCGCTGGTCGGGCTCACAATCCTTGGCGGAACGACGCTGCTGCTCGCGCTGCCGCTGTCTGACCATCTGTTCGAGCTGTCGACGAGCGATCCGGTGCTGCGCGACGGGTTCCGCTTTTCGCTGTGGATCCAGATCGCACTGTGGGTGGTGACGACCAACATCTTGGGCGTACTCGAACGCGTGATGGTATCGCTCGGTCATTTCGCGCGCTGTACCTGGTGGTCGCTGGCGACCAACGCGCTGTCGGCGCTTGTCCCCGCGCTGGCGGCGGCGCTTGGCGCGACGCTACTCGGGGCAACGGTCGCCTACGTCGCGGCTTCGGTAGTGCTGGCGGTGACCAATTATCTTTCCTTCGTCCGCCTGCTGCGTGCGCACGGCATCGGCGTTCGCCGCCCCGACCTTCGCTCTGGGCTGCACCATTTCGGCCGCTCGCTTGGCGTCGCCTTCGCGACCGGCGTTGAATATATGCAGCAGACCGGGTTCCGCCTGCTCCTCCTTCCGTTCCTCGGCGCAGCGCCGCTCGCCTCATTCGCGACACATCGCACGGTTGCCAACGTAGCGCAGCAGGGAATTGGCACGCTAATCGCCCCGTCTCAGCCTGAACTGATGCGGATAGTTGCGCGGCGCGACGGCCCGCGCTTCACCGGAATCGTCGCGTTCATGAGCGTCGTTGTGACCGGGCTGATCTGCCCCGCCTTCGTCGTGCTTCAGACAGTAATAAACCGTATCTTCGCGTTGTGGACGGTCGGCAGCATTCCCTATGACGCAGTGACCTTTGCTCTGCTGTCGGGATCGGTGCTGGTGTACGGGCTGGCGCAGCCGAGCCGCGCGATTGTGCGCGGCAACAACCTTGTCCGCGGGCAGATGACAATTTCCAGCATCGCGGCGGTGATTCTCGGACTGGGGGCATGGTACGCCATTCCGGTGCACGGCATACAAGGCGCGTCGGGGGCGCTGCTGGTGGCGGAAGTGGTGCGCGCGGTCCTGTTCGCTGGGTTCGCGCGACAATGGTGCGCCCGCGCCGGACTGCCGGGGTTCCTCACCCCGCTGCTGTGGTCAACGCTCAACGTCGTTGTGACGGCGGCGACGGTGCTGGCGATGGCGGCGCTGCCGACGCTGCAACTGCCGCTGCTCGCCGGCTATCTGCTGGTTTGGGCACTTCTCCATTTAATGCTGTGGCGCACCATGCCCGCCGATGTCCGTGCGATCGTCGCAGGCGGGATCGCACGGTTGGTGCCGGACCGGCGCGAGCGGTGATCGACTGAGAACGTCATGCAATGACCCTGTATTTCGGGCACCGTACCGCCGCGTCACTGCGGTACGCCGAATGGTCCGAGTTCTTACCGATCGCGATTGCAGGCAGGCACACCGCGCTTGATTAAATCACGTCGGTTTTCGATCAAATGAAATGGAACGGCCCGGCACCTGCACTGGCCGGGATTGGGACTGAACCATATGCGCGTCCTGTATGTTGCTCCGATCAAGTACGGCAATACCGCGCAGCATCGGTATTTGTCGCTTCTGCGGCTCGGCCACGATGTCGAGATGATCGACTCGGACAAGTTCATCGCCACTAATGCGATGGTGCAGAAGTTCGAGTTCCGCTCCCAGATCGGTCCCAACGTCTCAAGTTTCAATACGCACATCCTTGACCGCGCCAGTGCCTTCAGGCCGGATATCGTGTGGTTCGACAAGGCGCTAGCTCTGCGGCCGGCCACGGTGCGCGGGCTACAGCGGTGGGGCATCCGAACCGTGAGCTACATGATTGACAACATGTTCGGTCCCCGCGTTGATCCGGGCTGGCGCTTATATCGCCAATGCATCCCCCTGCACGACCTCCACGTCACTCAGCGCGACTGCAACATCGCGCAATATCGCGCAGTCGGCGCCCGAGATGTCGTGAAAATCCAGACCGCGTTCGAGCCGACGGTCCATTATCCGCCGTCGCCCGATTGGTCCGATGCTGATCGCGACCGGCAGGCATCCTTCATCGGCAATCCCTATGACGATCGGGCCGACCGCTTGACCGAAGTGGCCATGTTTTACAGGCAACCAATAGACATTTCGGGAAATCGCGGCGCTTGGGCAACCAAGCTTGCGCCCGAGATGATGAGGCGGTTTTTCCGGTCACACGAACTGCTGGGCGCGGCTTACCGTGAAGGCATCTGGCGCTCGCGGGTCAACATCGCGTTCGTAACGCGATCGAATGAGGACGAATTCGCCCACAAGGCATTCGAGATCGCGGGGTGCAGCGGCTTCTTGCTGGCGGAGGACGTACCGGGGCACCGGGAGCGGTTCATCGCTGACGAGGAAGCCGTGTTCTTCACCGACAACGCCGATCTAGCGACCAAGATTGCTCGCTACTTGCCTGACGAGGCGGCGCGGCGCCGGATTGCAGCGGCAGGACATGCCCGGGCCGTGGCATCAGGATATGACAACGACACCCAGGTCGCGCACATCCTCCGCGTTCTGACGTCCCGTGACCGCGGTTCCCCACGAGCGGGCTAAGAGGCGCTTCGGATACGCAAAGAAGAACGCGTTTTTTGCGGCACCGGCCCGCCCGGTCCTATAGTTGCTCGATCTCGCGCGCGAGGGTATCGACCGCTGCCTCGGTCGAATAGGTCTCCATGTGCCGCGCCGCCCAGTCGAAGTCGCGCGCCATTGGTGCGAGGCGTTCGATCGCCGCCGCCAATGCGTGATCGTCGCGCGCAGGCACCACCTCAACGCCGAACAGCGGGCCGAAGTCGGGATGGGAGCCAACCGCATCGGTCATCGCCACGCGGCACCCCGCCTGAAGCGCCTCATTGACGACCAGCCCCCATGTCTCGCTGACCGAGGGCAGCACCATCACGTCAGCGGCAAGAAAATAGTCGGGTAGCTCGCGCTGGTTGACGAAGCCGACGAACTGGCTCGGGATCGCGTGGTCACGCTCGACCGCCTCGGCCTGTGCGCGCAGTTCGTCCCGCAGCGGACCCGATCCGACCCACAGGAGCATCGCGTCGCCAAGCGCGCCGGGCGAGGTTTGTCTGATCGCGCGCAGCAGTGCGCCTGGATTCTTCTGAACGATGAACTTGCCGACGAAGGCGATCGCCGTCGTCGTATCGGCGATCCCCAGTCGCTGCCGCAGCCGGGCGCGACGCTCGGCCTTCTGCGCGTGCGACATCGCCTTTACCGGATCGCTGACCGAAAACAGCGTCGGGCGCAGCTTGCCCTCGGCCACCCCCATGCGCAGCAGGTGGCGACGGTTTAGCTCGCCGAAATAAAAGGCGCGATCGAGGAACGAATACAGCCCGCGCAACGCCACGGTGCGCAGCATGTCCTTCAGCCAGCTGCGCCTGAAAACGCCGTCCTGCGTCTCGGCGCGCAGCCACACCTTCGCACCCACCAGCCTGGCAAAGAACATTGCGGCGAGATAATATTCGAAATGGGTGCCATGCACGATCACGGCCTTGGGCCGCCGTTCGGCGATCACCGCGCGCACACCATCACGGCGGTGTTTGCGAAAGCCGTGGCCGGTGTCGAGACCAGGCAGGAAGCGATGCGGATATCCCGCCACTAGAGGCGTATCCCATTCGATCCGCGCGGCGAATCCCTCGTCGCGGTAGCCGCGCACCGACATGTCGCTGGCATAAACGACCTCGAACCGGTCGCCCACCCGCTCGTATAGCCCGGCATAGATTGGCGCGCGATACTGCACGGGATGGGTATCGAAAATAATAACGTCGTGCGTACTCACTGGGGCTTCCTCGATCATGAGTTGCTGGCCGCGATCACCGCGCGATAGACGTCGCGGTAATGGGCATAGATCGCATCGGAGGCATAGGCGGCGGCGTTGACGGTGCCCGCCGCGCGCAACGCGGCATCGTCGCGCAGCCCCGCCGCCACGTCGGCCGCGCCTGCCGCCGGATCGTCGGGCGGCACGAGGATCGCCGCATTCCCCGCGACGCTGCGCATCGGATCGCGATCGGTGGTGACGACCGGGCAGCCGCACGCCTGCGCTTCGATGATCGGCCAACCAAAGCCTTCCATCCGCGACGGGAACAGTAGCGCACGCGCGCCAGTATAGAGCGCCACGAGCTGCGCGTCGCTCGGTTCAGGCAGAATCGCGATCTGCGCGCCTGCGCCTGCCGCCGTGATCGCTGAAAGCAGTTCGTCGTCGGGCGGGCGTCCGGCGAGCACCAGCCAGTCGCCTGATGCATCGCCAGCGCGCACCAGGGCATCGAACAGTGCGACCACGCCGGGGCGGTTCTTGTAGAAGCTGTTGCCGCCGACGTGGACGAAATAGCCCGCCCCGGCGGGCACCCCGGCGGCGGCGCGCACCGCCGCCACCGCCTGCGCATCAGCGGGGCGATAGGTCGGATCCAGCGCGTTGGGGATGACCGCCACCGCAGTACCGGGGCCGAGTACGTCGCACATTGCCTTGGCCGTCGCCTCCGACACGGCGGTAAAATGCCGCGCGCGACGCAGACCCGAGAGGATCCAGCGCTGCTGCGCCTGCCCGCTGTGGCCAAGGCGACGATTAGGGATCCGCCCAAGCATCGTCTCCACCGCAAACAGATCGTGGACCGTCACCAGCGTGCGCGCGGGGTCGAGCACGTTGACGTACATCGCCGATCCCTGATCGATCACATGCACGACGTCAGCCGCGCGGCGCGCGCGCCGCAATTTCGGGCGGAACAGCACATATTTGTCGACATATCCTGCCCATTTGCGCATTGCTGACCCGCACCTGCCAAGGCGGCCGAACACTACTGCGGGCGCGACGGAGCTTACCGTGACCCCCGCCTTGCGTAGTCCCTGTTCCAGCCCTGCGCCGAAACGCAGCATCGATCGCTGTTCGTCCGGCGCGTATGGTTGAATAATGACAATCCGCATTTGTGCCCCCCGCCCCGCCGCTTATTGACCAAACCGACACGACGCCAGTAGATCATCCGAAATTGACCTTGCGTATGGCGCCCCAGCATGGAAACGGTGATCCTGCTTCCCGCGATCGACAAAGATATTCATGGCTACACTTGCTTCCCCAGTGCCAGCGCGATTGCGACGCTCCTTTCCCCAAAGCGGTACGGGGCTGAACATGGCGGGTATCGTGTTGCTGCTGTGCCTCCCGGTACAAGCGGCGCTCGATTTCACCTTCGTTAACGTCCTTTGCTCGGTGGTCGCGGCTATCGTCACCATGGCAACATGGACCTATGCATTCGGGATGCGGCGGCTCGATACCCACCCGATCTCGACACTGGCGCTGCTCGGGCTGAACTTTATCACGCTGGGGATGCCAATCATCTTCCAGACGCTATTTATGCGTGCCATCACCTATAATCTGCAAAGCCCGCTGTTGACCTTCTGGGCCTGCGCCACCTTCACTGCCGTCGTGTTGATCGCGCATCTTGCCTTTACCCACAGCCGCCTGCTCCAAGGAATTACGGCACTTATCTCACGACGGCTGTGGGCACCGCTATGGATCTTTTATCCCCCCAGCAATTTTCAGCTCTGGCTTATCGGCGGGACCGGCTTTGCCGCGACTCTACTCTCGAAAGTCGTGTATGGTAGCACGATCGAATATGGCGACGTCGGGGGCAAGTTCCTCCAAACGTTCAACCCGTTCATCGCTGCGCCCTTCTTCATGCTATTCCGCGGCAGCCTGACGCTCGGCCGTGCCCGCCATAAGCGGCAGTTCGGACTGCTGCTGCTCTATTTTGTCGCGATCGTCGTGATGGCGGTACTGATGAACGCGCGCGGCGTGTTCGCCAGCATTATGCTGCTGGTGCTTTTATCCTATGGGCTGGCACTGCTCAGCCGGCGGCTCGTGCTGAGCGGGCGCGCGCTTGGCTATCTGTGCGCCGCGGGCATCGCTCTGATCCCAGTGATGCTCGCAGCGCAGGATCTAGCGACCGCAATGGTCATCGCGCGCCAGGCGCGTTCAACGCAGAACCTGTCCTATGTCTTTCGCGAGACCGTCTCCGCCTATGGCGACAAGGAGGCGCTGGCCCGCTACCGCAAACAGAATCAGCAGTCCCTCTCGACCGGCGGCCTAAGCGGCTACTCCGAAGCCTATTTTGAAAGCGAGTTCCTTGGCCGACTGTCAATTACCAAATTCACCGACCTGACGATCACCGTGTCACGCCGCTTCGGCGCAAGCGACCGCGCCTATGTCCGCGAGGTTTCGATGCAACAGTTCGTCGCACAATTGCCTACCCCGGCGCTGCGTCTCCTAGGAATCGACCTAGACAAGCGCGACTTTGAATTCAGCACTGGCGACGTGTACGAGGCGATTGCCTCTAACCGCGAACTTGGTTCGCGGTTGACCGGATCGACCGTCACCACCGTGCGCGACCTGTCACCCTGGCTCTGGCCGCTGATCGTAATCCCGTTCAGCTTGTTCGTGTTCGTCATGACCGACTCGCTAGTAATTACAATTCGCGGGATGTGGTCGCTGTCGGTACCAGGGTTCATGCTGCTGCCGCCAATCTTCCAGGCGTCACTCGTGGGAGATTCTTTGTCCACTTCGGTCGGAATAGTTACGCGAACATTGTTGACCGTCATTATTGTCTATTCGGTTCTTCTACTAATCGGGCGGCTTTTTCAATTGATCGTCGTTGAGCATGCTCAAGTTGTCCGCCCGTCATGAATTGATCTGCCCGGCGGCTATGCGACTTCAGCTTGAGAAGCGAAACGATCGCGATTGGCGCACGTGAACGATACTTCCTGCAACCAGTTTGCGGATCGGGGGCATCCTTTCCCTAACGACCGGAAACGACTTAGGCTGACGGCGCTTCGCTCGTGAAAATCCTCAACATCATTTCCAGTGCTGCGCTCGAAGGCGGGGGGCCGATCGAAGGCGTGCTTCGGATGAGCGAACTCATCCGCGCGCGCGGGCACGATCATCAGCTCTTCACGCTCGATCCGCCCGACGCCCCGTTCCTGCAAGACCTTCCGCTTGAGATCCACGCGCTTGGCGCGCGCTACGCCGGTCCGCCGAAGACGGTGATCGGGCGCAAGTGGCGCTATTTCAACTATTCACCTGAAGCGGTCCGCTGGGCCAAGCGCCATGTGCCCGAATATGACGCGGTGATTGTCAACGGCGTGTGGAACTATGCCACCCATGTCGCGCGGCGGGCACTGCCCGGATCGGGAGTGCCCTATGTCGTCTACAGCCATGGAATGCTAGATCCGTGGTTCCGCCAAACCTATCCAATCAAGGATGTCGCTAAGCGGTTGTTATGGCCGTGGAACGAAGGCGTACTTTATCGTCATGCTGCAGCAGTCGCCTTCACCTGCCAGATTGAGCGCGAACTTGCGCACAACAATTATCGTCCGTGGCACGTGCGCGAACGCGTCGTCGCCTATGGCACCTCGGCACCGCCGGCCGCCAATCCGCAACAGGAGGCAGCATTCCGCGTGGCGGTGCCCATGCTTGGCGACCGCCCATTCCTACTGTTCCTCAGCCGTATCCATAAAAAGAAGGGATGTGACCTGCTAATCGAGGCGTTCGGGCGTATCGCCCCCGAACATCCCGAACTCGACCTCGTAATTGCTGGGCCGGATCAGGTAGGACTGATGGCGCAGTTTCAGGCGCGCGCCGCCGAAATGGGGATCGCAGATCGTATCTACTGGCCGGGGATGCTGCGCGGCGATGCCAAATGGGGCGCGTTTCGCTGCTGCGAGGCGTTCATCCTGCCGTCGCACCAAGAGAACTTCGGCATTGTCGTTGCCGAAGCGCTAGCTTGCGGCAAGCCTGCCCTTATTTCGGATCAAGTGAATATTTATCGCGAGATCACCGACGCACGTGCCGGGCTTGTCGCACCTGATACCGTCGAGGGATTCGAGGCGTTGCTGCGCGACTTCGTCGCGCTCGACCATGCCGAGCGCAGAGCGATGGGTAAGCGCGGTATAGCGCTGTTCGAGCGGCAGTTCACCATCGAGGCGGCGGTCGACGACCTGCTCGGTCTGCTACACGAGGCAGTTGCCGAAAAACATCGAATGGTTAAATAGATTCTCCTATACCATGCATGAACGGCACCTTTCCAATTTCTGCCGGGGTTAAGAAACAGCAGGCGGCTTCGCGCCTGACTTTCCGGGACGGCGCTTTCGGTGGCTAGGTCGCCGCCTGTGATGCGGTGCGTGCCCTTGCAGGCAACGTATATACCCCAATGAAGGACGCGACATGCGGTACCATCGCCCAGGTCCACTGCGTCGATGCCGTCTTCTATGTGTCTGACAGCGCCGATGCGAATGGCGTGCTGCGGACCTATCTCAGCCCGGTTGAGACGACGACCGACATCGCTACGCGCCTCTGGTGCGCAGCCTTGCCGTAATCGAGGCGGGGCAGGATACGAGGACCGCTTTTAGATAGCGCCTTTGCCTCCGGCATGGGGATCGTGCCCGGCGCGCTCGCCCTGCACCGGGGGGGGCGATCCGACGGCATCGCTATGTCGCGCCACGACGCGAACGGCGATCCGGTTGCGAGGCAGGCGTACATTTATGGCAAGCGGGTAGCCAAGAGGCTGACGCGCTATCCCGACATCTGGTGATGAGATAAAACAATGACGGCAGGCGCCCGGCAAGCAAGACCATCGAGGACGCGCTGGTGGCGTACCACGGGGTCCGCGCAGGATCGATAGCGCCGATCACGGTATCAGGGGTGGCCGAGCAGGCTCGACCGCATCTATAATTTGGTCGACAGTCGTTCAGTTCGCCGATCCCCTCACCTTCTTCGTGCCCGTCACCGCCGATGCGGAACGTGACATAGGAGGAAGGCGCGTTGGCTGACGACATCACCTCACCGACTTCGCGGCGACAAACCTCATGCGGCGGATAAACCGTGCGGTTTGGCGAAAGGCCGTTCGCTTTGCTCCCCCGAGCCCGCTATGGGCGCCGGCGACATGTGGGGTGAGGCAGACGTACAATCCGCACGCCTTGAAATAGTTCGCTCCGATCTTGTTGCTGTTTCTGATCGTCGAAATGGCTGCGCCTATCACGCGCGACCGACGTGCCGCTGTACCTTGCCGATGCACGGCGAGGATATATTCTGCGACCTGATTAATCGAGTGCGATCCTGTGAACGCGCAAATGGGCATTCAACGACCACAGCACGGGTATCAGCCGCCCCTCCGTGCCGACGGCGCGGCTCAATACCCGGTTGATCGGCAGGCTGGTGCTGGGCAGCAGTTCGTTCCGTGCCGAAGAACGGCTTGGCCCAGTACGCCGTGCGCCTGTCGGTAGCACCGTCTCGCGATCGCCATCGGATCGTGGGGATCTGCCAAAAAAAGCAGTCGGAGGCCATGCGCGGCGTCGACAACTTTGCGTTCGTGTTGAACAATGATAATTTTAACCGCCCGTTGTCATAGGCGCTCGAAAAGAACCATCCGACCTATCGGCCATGGCTGTGCAGCGTCTATCTGGTGCAGCGCTGTGGGTTGAAATGCGAGTGGACAGCCCCCTCGCACTTGCGCGTGCCGCCACGCGACCTAGGCTCTACGTACAACCGTATCGCTACTGCGACTAACTGACTGTTGTTGCCTCCTAAATGCCTGACGGGGACTCGCGGGTTTTCATGATCTACTCGCCGGGTGAGCGGTAGCCCAGCGTCTTGTGCGGGTGGACCTCGTTGTAGTGGGTCAGCCAGGCGGGCAGCTGCTCGATGACGGTACGTGCATCGGGTGTCGGGTTCACTCGGACGTAGTCGCGCTTGAGGGTGCGGACGAAGGCCTCGGCCATGCCGTTCGACTGCGGACTGCTGACCGGGGTGGCGCGCGGGACCAGACCGATGTCACGCGCAAAGCGTCTGGTATCGCCGGCGACGTAGGGACTGCCGTTGTCGGTGAGCCACTCGATCGGCTCGGCGAGGCGGTTCACGGGCCCAAAGCGGTGTTTGACGGTGACGACCATCAGGTCGCGGACGCCCTCGGCGGTGATGCCGCCGGTGAAGGCGACGTGCCCCATCGCTTCCCGATCACAGCAGTCGAGCGCCAAGGCGACGCGCATCTTCTCGCCGTTGTCGCAGCCGATCTCGAGCGCGTCGGAGCACCAGCGGGTGTTGCGCCGGTCGACGGCGACGCGGCCGTCGTGGCGCCGCTCCTCGCCCTTGACGCTATGGGGTTGGAGCAGCAGCCCATGGACCTTCATGACGCGGTAGACGCACTTCGGATTGGGCGCTGCGCGCCCGGTCTGCTGGGCCTGGCGGCGCAGCAAGGCGTGCACGCGGCGGTATCCGTAGGTCGGCAGATCGGCGACCAGCACGCGGATGTCAGCGACCAGCTCGGCGTCGGGCAATGGAGGGCGTCCGCGCGGCTTGGGCGGTGGTCGGTTGTGCATCGCGAACAGGTGCTGGCGGCTGATACCGATGGCGTCGGCAACCGCGGTCACTGGCCGTCGCCCGGCAACGAGGTCGAGCGCAAGAAGAGTTTTTTGGGCCTGCGGCCCGGGACACAGCCTCTCGCAGGATTTCGGCTTCCATGGTCTTCTTGCCGAGCAGGCGTTGAAGCTCGCTCACCTAGGCTTGCAACGCCCGGTACTCGGACGCGGGCACCACCTCCTCGCCGGCACCCGCCGCAGTCAGCGCGCCCTGCGCCATCAACCGCCGCCAGGTGAAGAGCTGGCCGGCGCCGATGCCGTGCCGGCGGGCGACCAGCGACACGCTCATGCCCGGCAGGTATGTCTCCTCGACGATCCGGACCTTCACCTCCGGGGTCCAGCGCCTCCGGCGCTGGACCCCGGAGAGGACCTCGCCGTCATTGTAACGTCTGGTCGTATGCTCAGTCATATGCCTCACTCT
>ERZ941706.15-NODE-15-length-66046-cov-6.728145_pt1 | contig 66046 bp, 66 predicted proteins | sample MGYA00521232_ERZ941706 | MGnify/ENA primary metagenome ERZ941706 (study PRJEB32759, sample SAMN07749893) | skin metagenome | biome: transportation; feature: city; material: polyester macromolecule | host: Homo sapiens | place: Hong Kong:ER line | collected 2017-07-19...
GGCCCCTTCAGGATCTCCACCCGCTCGATATCGAAAAATTGGCCGGTCGCGAGGATGGCCGACCCCTGGTAGATGCCGTCGATGTTGAGCGAAGTTGCAGGATTGCCGTTGGGGCGCAAATCGTCAAAGCCAACGCCGCGGATGGTGAAGGTCGGCATGTCACCACCCGACACCTGCACCGTGGCGAGGACGCCGGGCGTCTGGCTCGCCAGGTCGACAAGGCGGTCGGCGCCGCGATTGCGGAGCTGCTCGCCGCCGAAGGCCGACAGGGCGACGGGGACGTCGACCAGGCGCTGCTCGCGACGCTCCGCCGTGACGATGATGTCCCGATCGCCTTCCGCCGCTTCGCTCTCGTCAGCGTCGGGGCGGGACGTGCCGGCGCCGCCGGCGCTCTGCAGGGCGATCGGCATCGCGCGCGGCGACGCCGTGGCCTGCTGCAGAACGACCATGTCGCCGACCAGGCTGGCGGTGTAGCCCGACTTGGCGAGGAGGCGGGCGATGGCATCGGACGCCTTGTACTTGCCCGATATGCCGGCGCTCATATGGGAGCCGACGTCCCCGGACGAGGCGACGACCTGAAGCCCGGTCGTTGCGGAAAACGCCGACAGGGCGGCGGACAGATTTCCGGGCGGAATGGCGAACTGGAAGCTTTTGGCAAAGCTCCCCGCTTCCGCATGCGCTGAACAGGGCGCCGCCGTGGCGGCAATGGCGATGGCGACGTGCAATGCACGGTGAGAAATGTGAGACCCCATGTCGTATCCCCTTGCGAGCACCATCATGTGCTCTCCTTCGAAAGACGCGGGGATCGCCAAAGCCGGACACTGTTTTTTCAGCCCATAGTCTGGCAGGCAGAATTTTCTTATAATGCCTTGTGGAAGCGCAAGATTCCCTGATCGGCCCGTACATCGAAGCCGTTCGCCTTGCCGATGACGGAGAGGAGTGCGGCCGGCCGATCCGTTCGAAAGCGCCCCATGATCGGGATCGCCGCCAGCGCCGCTGGCGGAGCACTGATGACGATCCCGCCCTGCCGGTTCAGAATTTCGACCAGCGTGCCGAGCGTCATGCCGTCAGTATCGATCCATCCTTCCCGCCAGTCGGGACGGGAGGCGTCGAACGGCTTGGGGCGGTCGACGGTGGTGTCGTGGACGAGGCTCTGCCAACCGGCACGCACAGTGACCGCCTGGGGCGACCCGACCGGCTTCAACAGAACCGCTCCGCGCGCCACGGCGAGACTGGTGCTGGCGGATGTTACGTTAAGGTCGAACACCGTCCCAGCACCTGCGCCTCGGCTCGGCCGGCATGGGCGATGAAGGGGCGGCTGGCATCGTGCGCGATGTCGAACCGCGCTTCCCCTGCGATCAGACGGGCGTAGCGGCCCCGGCTCGTTATGGTGACAGTCAGATGGCTTGCGCCGCTGAGTTGCACGAACGACCCGTCTTCCAGCCGGACGTCACGCCGCTCTCCGGGCTTCGTGCTGAACTCCGCGGCCGTATTGACCGGCGACCGAAAGATGGTGAGGCCGGTGATGGCCAGAACGACCGCGCCGAGGCCGCCCGCTATGGCTGCCTTCCGGCTGGCGCGCATCTTGCGGATATCATCATTGGACAGGCGCCCGCCGTCATGGACGCGCGTTAGCGCTTCCTTGAGCGCCAATTCATCGATGGGGGCGTCGCTTCGCGATAGGCTGTCGTCACGCATGGCTAGATCCTGCTCCAACCGGTCAGTTTCCGCTTGGCGAGACCCTGTCTTATGTCGCTGTGCGCACGGAAGACATGCTTTTCCACCGCCGATTGCCGCATGTCTAGGTCGGTGGCGATAACCGCGGGTGGATGATCGTCCAGTCGACGGCGGAGGAAGATTTCCCGTCTGAGCGGCGGCATGTTCTTCAGGATGGCGACGATCGCCTCCACCCGCTCGCGATGAAGCAAGGCCTCATCAATGCGCGGCATGGGGCAGATAAAATCTTCCTCTATGGGGCAAGTGGCAGGCATGCGCGAAAGACGGCGGAAATGATCGTTGATCAGGTTCTGCGCGACAGAAAAACAAAAAGCCTTGAGATTGGCGATCGTGCCGGTCTGCCGGTACCGGTAGATGCGCAGATATGTCTCCTGCACGATATCTTCTTCGTCATTGCCATTGCGCAGTCGCCGGGCGACAACGCGGGTCAACTCATCGCGGATGTCATCTTCCTGGGCCAGCTCATAGCGAGCTCTGACGGTGGTACGCACGATGCACTCCTCAGAATGCGAAATCTGAAGGGAAATGGCGCGCGCATTTACGCTGCACCGCGGTGCGCCGTTAGACCGGGACCATGACGTCTGAGTGACTACGGTCGCAGACCTGCGATGGATGAAGCCTGATGCGTAGACGGCGGTGCCGACTTGCACATCGCGATCTCGCCCTTTGCCAAGCCCCTTTTTATCAGTGTGCGGACTGGCTGATGAACAGCCCCGCTGAACGCACGGTCGGAGGCACCTTCACGCGCGGAAGGCGGTTCTAAGAGTCATATCATCACGGTATCGAAATAAATTGACCATCACCGATCCACGGATCCTGCCTGATGCCTTGGAGATAGAGAAGGCGGACATCGTGCGCTGGACTTCCGGTTGAAAGCCATTTGGAGCGCTAAGCCATGGCGCGCAAGCTGGGTGCATTACCCGCAGCGCGCAGGCCGTATAGCGCCGCTGCCCTTATCGCTGTTCGACATTTTCGTATGAACCGTGGATCCGGGACCATGCGGCTTCCAGCGTTGAGACCGTCCCATGGTCGGCTGACAAGATGCAAGGACCAATGATGACATCCACATCGCATCTCATTGTCAGAGCGGACGGTCAGGACGCATCCACTTGTTCGGCCTCGTTGCGGGTGGGGTTTCTATCGGAGGGAAGCGGAGACTTTGGCTCCACAGCGATGCCGAGAGCGGAAAGGATCATGGCCCGCACAGCAGTACTCTGGATGACTTCCCTCGAAGCGTCGCTCGCCTCTCCCGGCCGGTGCCAAAGGAGGATGCCGCGGGGCTGGTGATATCCCGTGCCGACGTCGCGCTTGAATCGCTTGATCCCGGCCTCCGCAAAGGAAATCCTCTCCTTCACGCCGCCGCCGGAGGGGCGTTCCACATAATTGTCCATGCCTTCCGGCGGCTGCGCCAATCCGAAATTCAGGGTCCTGTTTACAAGGTTGACCTTGTAACAGAGGCGTCTTCCTCCGGCGAATGTCGCAGCTTCCACCAGCGACGCGAAACGCCCCGCATCCTCCGGCGTGTCGAACTCGAAATTGAAATCCGGGTGCATTGCGAGGTTCGAACGATAATCTCCGCTAAACCCGATTGCCCGGACGAAGGCTGGAACGTCGATGATGCGGGCCTGATCGCCGCCGGAGCGGAAAACGGCTTCCTGTCCCATGCTGCTCGCGACGATCAAGGTTCCATCAGTCCGGGTGATATAGTCAAGCAGATAACCTAGCTGATAATCCGCGACATCCATCGCCCGCTGTATATTCTTCGCCTTCAACCTGTCTTCATCGGAGGTCAAAGTGTATTGGAATTCCTCCGGGAAAGCATGCTTCCAATATCGATGCATCATGCCCGCGACATGATTGGTGAAGAACGTCGTGAACTCCGGTTTGGTCCGATGCAGAAGATGCTTAAAGACATCAAAGGCGATCGGCGCCTGCATGATCGAGCGACGCGACTTGTAAAGTGGATTGATCTTTTCAAGAATGACCTGCCGCGCGAGAGCGAGAACGGTCGACAAAGACAAGCCGATCCGAACCAGGCCGAGCATCAGTGTTGCGAGCTCTCTGCTCGGTTTCACGTCGGAGACGATCCCCCCATCCAGTGCTGTCTGGCGAAGGTTGAGCATCTGGAACGGCCTGCATTCGGGCGGGATCGTGCCCGGCTGCGGCGCGAAAGTGTCGGGGATGTAGAAGGCGTACGCGTCGTCGGGCGGGGGAGGATAGGATTGCAGGCTTGCAAAAACACCGACCCGCTTCCCGGCTTTGGCGGCGGTCTCCCACACAGGCGGGAATTCGCTCGCTCTCGTCAGATCCTGATTAAGGAACTCAATTCCATGGCTGCGATTGTCCACCCCCCGATGCAATGTCGGCCACGTTACCCAGGGATGAAGTTCCCCCACATCTGTCGTAACAGTGGTGTAGGATCTCGACATGCCTAAAATATTCGCGAAGTTCCCATGAGGATTTCTTCCAATGTACCAATCAACAACTTGCCAGGATACCTCATTTAGCTCGTATAGAATGACGGGCGTTCCTGTAACAGGTACATCAAAATTCCCGTCTGTCATGAGACGCGTACCTTCTGCCAAGGTGCATTCATGTTCTTTGTATCAAAAGAAAAACATCTCAGCAATCATTTGTTAAATTTGGTCGCATTTCACTTAATTCCTGCCCTAGCTTGCCGGGAGAGTATGGCTTCGGACGGAAGGAATAACTTTCGATTTCAGGGAGGTTGATGCCAATGCGAACTCCCTCGCCGTTCGGACTGCCGCCTCCCACCCAATCCACAGAACGACGCTTGCCGACATTCCGAATAGCCACATGCCGAACCCACCTTGGGCGGTGACATGCATGATGTCCTCGTAAATCTCGAAGAAGAAGCGGTGCCAGAGAAAGATATGGAGGTTTGCCATGGCGACGATCGTGATGAGCTTGTGCAGGATGGCGGGGACTGCGATGTCCCTTACAAAGAGGAAAATAAGGGTCCCCGCAATGAGGCAGTAGGCAGGTAGTTTGGCGGCCCCGTAAACGAGGAAGCTGCTGGCAATCGCCAGGGCAGCCATCGCGACCCTGTTTCCTTTCGGAGTCCTTGAGGGATCGGCAAAGAAGTAGAAGCACCAGCCGAGGCAAAAATTCCAGAACCGGGAGTAGGGCAGTGTAGGATGGTCCAGACCATCTGAATAGTTGTCCAGATAAAATCGTAGCAACACGGATGCGACAAACAGCAAAACGACGGAATAAGGGAGTAGCTTCCGACCGAAATTCCGGATGAGACCGATGTAGGACAGGATGTAGACGACGATCAGGATCTGCATCATGACCTGCGGATACCAGGTCGGAAACTTGGATATTCGACCGTCCGTGAAGAGGTTTCGGATAAACAATAATTCTAAAACATCGAATTTACGTAAGATGATGAAGAAGAATAAGACCATGAAGAAGCTGGGTAGCAGGATGGATCGCCCGAAGCCGATCAATCGATGCCGCATCTGTGGGAGCGAGGGAGCGTCAAGCACGAACTTCGCAAAAAAATAGCCGGAGAGCGCCATCAGGGGGTGACTACACGAAAGTGACGTATCTGCACGGAAAGGGCGAACGGATAGCGAACGTCACGCGGCAAGTAGGGAGTTGACGGCGCGCAGCGGTCGCAAGGCGTCCGGATCGGGTTGATCTTCAACATTCCAGCTATAGTCACCGGTCAGCGAGATATGCTCCCAGCCCAATGGCGCGATGTGGCGTGCGATTTCGTCGGCTGTGCCGATGTCCGCCAGCGCCATTTCGAGATAGCGAGTGTTCCACAAGATGATGGCGGCGACGAGCAGGTTGAGGCCGGAGGCGCGATAGGTCTGGTTCTCGAACCGACGATCGCGCAGTTCGCCGAGCTGGTTGAAGAAGAGCGCGCGGGCGAGCGCGTTGCGGGCTTCGCCTTTGTTGAGGCCCGCCTGGGTGCGCCGGCGCAGGTCGATGTCGCGCAGCCAGTCGAGCATGAAAATGGAGCGTTCGAGGCGGCCCAGCTCGCGTAGTGCGAGGGCCAGTCCGTTCTGTCGCGGATAGGCGGACAAGCGGCGCAGCATTGCCGAAGCAGTGACGGTGCCGGTGCGGATCGACGTGGCGAACCGCAGCAGTTCGTCCCAATGCGCCGCGACATGACCCAATGCGATCGGTTCGGCCGTCATGCCGGCAAGCAAGGGGCCGGATTCTTGGCCGGGAAGGAGGTGTAAACGACGCTCCTTGATGTCGCGCAGGCGCGGCGCGAAGCGGTAGCCGAAGAAGGGCATGAGGCCGAACACATGGTCCGATGCCCCGCCCGTATCGGTGTAGTGCTCCTCGATCGTCAGGCCGGTCTGGTGATACAGCAAGCCATCCAGCACATAGGGCGCTTCGCCAGCGGTCGCCGCGATCACCCGACTTGCGAAGGGGTCATATCGATCCGAGACATGGGTGTAGAAGGCAACGCCTGGTTCGTTGCCGCTGCGCGCGTTGATGTCGCCGATCGCGGCCCCACGGCCCCCGGCATGAAATTGCTGTCCGTCGCTCGACGAAGTGGTGCCGTCTCCCCACAGCGCGGCGAGCGGCATGGCGCGATGGGCGTCGATCAGCCTTCCCAACGCTTCGCCATAGGCGGCTTCGCTGATGTGCCAGTCGTGAAGATGGGCGAGCTGACGCAGACTTGCGCCCCGGCAGGTTTCCGCCATGCGTGTGAGGCCGAGATTGATGCCATCGGCGAGGATGACCGTGAGCAGCGCATTGCGATCGTCGGCTTCCCGGCCCGAACGACGATGGATGAAGCATTCGCTGAACCCGGTCCAGGCATCGACCTCCAGCAGAAGATCGGTGATCTTCACGCGCGGCAGTCGATCATAGGCGGCGCGACGGGCAATCTCGGTGGCGGGCGGTGTTGCCGCCTTCAGCGGCGAGATGATGAGACCGTTTTCGTCAAGCTTAACCTGGGGCAGCTCCCCTTGCCGTGCAAGGACCGTTACCTGCTCGATCGCCGTGTCGAGCCTGGTGCGCCGTTCCTCGATATGGCGCTCGAAATCCGTTTCGATGGCGAGCGGCAACGGCCCCTTCTCGCGCAGCGCCGCAAAGGTCGCCGGCGGTATGAGATAGCTGTCGAAATCGCGAAACTGCCGGCTTCCCGCGACCCATATATCCCCGGCTCGCAACCGCTCGCGTAGTTGCGACAAGGCGCATAGTTCATAAGCGGCACGATCAACGATGCCATCCCGCAGGACGAACGGGCGCCATGCGGGCGGCACAAAGCGTAGCGGCACGCGATCAGGCAAGCGCCGTTTGCCGGTCCGATATAGCTCCGCGATGATGGCCAGCGCTGACAGGAGCCCCTGAACCGCGCCGGCGCCGCGAAACTCGAAGGCGTTGAGAAAAGCGCCGACAAAGAGCTTCACCGTCCGATGCCGCTCGATCAATTCGGCGGTGCGATCGACGGTTTCCGGTCGCCCGAGCACTTCGGCCTGCTCGACGGCCACGGCGAAGTGCTGCCAGTCCAGCGCCTCGATCTGCGCCAGAGAATCCACGCCCTTGCTGCGCGCGTCGATGAGGAGGCGGCAAGACCCCGTGAGCGTCCGGAGGTGGCCTTGCAACTCGCGCACCGTCTTGAGGGCTTTGTCGCGGGTCCGGTTCTCGGCGCGGCGCGCCATGCTGCCCAACAGCTTGTCGAACATCGTCAGGGTGGCGTCGGTCAGGCTTTCCTCAAGCCGGATGCCGGTTGCCGCCAGCGTCGCATGGCGGCGCAGGGCATTGAGTTCGCCAAGGTGCTGGGGTGTGATGCGGCTGCCTTCGTCCGCCAGCCTGTCAAAAGTCAAAGCCGGGATCATGTCGGCACGGGCGCGATCGAGGCCCAGCGCGCGGATATAGGCGAGCCGTTCGATCAGGCGCAGGATGTTGCGCGCTGCCGGCGATTGTGGCGCATTGCGCATCCAGGATAGCCATGTCGCGACCTGCCCCGGTCGTCGGGCCAGCAAATCGTCCAGGCCCTGAAGGGTGTCAGGCAGCAGGCCATTCGTGAGCACTTCATAGGTAAGCTGTTCGGCTTGCTGGCGCGCCCGCCGCAGCACCGCTTCGAGAATCGACGGAGAAGGCAGGAGGATCTGCAGGCGCCGGAGTTCATCGACGATGACGTCTGCCATCTGGCCGGGGTGTATGATGGTCTGCGCGATTGGGACCGAGAAGGCGACAACTTCACGGAAAGCGTTGCGGTCAAAAATCCTGAACCCGTGCGATCGTCGGATTTCGACGAGATGCTCGCGACGGGTCTGGTCCCGATGGGCATAATCCGCGAAGGCTGCCGGCGCGACGCCGAGTTGCTGCGCCACATAGGCGAGCACAGGAGCGGGCGGGACTTCGCCCGCTTCCAGCGCACGGCCAGGCCATCTCATATATAGCATGAGCATCGCATAGCCGAGCCGGGTGGCATCGCCGCGACGGCGGCCGACAATTTCCAGGTCGTCGCTGGTCAGCGTATAATGACGCGCGATCTCGCGCTCATCGAGCGGCGCGCCATAATGCCTCGCCCAGATTTCCAGGCTCACCAGTCGCCGTCTCGCCAAGCATCATCTCCTTCGCTTTGCGTGTCCGTCAGACGGTCCTCTGGCGGCCAACAGGAATATGTCCGTTAACTCTGGACCTGTAACGGCGATTCGGACAAGATCGCATAATGACGGGAAAACGGACAGGATCGGGCATCATGTGGCGCTGATCGGCTATGCGCGCGTCTCGACCGCAGACCAGAAGCTGTCGCTCCAGCTTGACGCGCTGAACACTGCCGGGTGCGACCGTATATTCGACGATCACGCATCCGGGGCAAAAGCCGATCGGCCTGGCCTAACCGAAGCGCTCGCCTATTTGCGCCCCGGCGACACGCTGGTGGTCTGGAAACTCGACCGCCTCGGCCGCTCGATGAGCCACCTGATCGAGAAGGTCGGCGAGCTTGCGGCGCGCGGCATCGGGTTCCGCTCACTCACCGAGAATATCGACACCACCACTTCGGGCGGCATGCTGGTGTTCAACATCTTCGGCTCGCTGGCCCAATTCGAGCGTGACCTGATCCGTGAACGCACTCATGCCGGCCTCAAGGCCGCACGCGAGCGGGGCAACAAGGGTGGTCGCCGGCCTGTCGTTACCCCCGACAAACTACGTAAAGCGCGGGCGCATATCGCAGCGGGCCTCACTGTTCGTGAGGCGGCGGCCCGGCTCAAGATCGGCAAAACCGCCCTATACAAGGCTCTGGAAAACGCGTGAAACCGCTGGCGATCAAGAACTCGTGGGTGCTGGTCACAGGGGCTTCGACCGGTTTGGGCAGAGCGTCCGCCCTCCGCTTGGCGGCATCGTACCAGGCCAAGCCCCTGATTGTTGGACGAAGGCTCGACAACTTGCGGGAGCTACAGACCGAAATTGACGAGCGGTTCAATGTGCCGTGCGAGATTATAGTGGCTGATCAACGTGAAATCGAGGGCAGGGAGAAAATCGCGGCTAAGGTTGCAGAATTGCAAGTAACAGCCGCTTTGTTGGTTGCCGGAATGACGAGCGTTGGTTCATTTGATGCAGGCCGTGCCGACACTTATGCCGAGGTAATTGAAACAAACATACTCGGTTTCACGGATTTGCTGGCTCGCCTGATTGCGATTTTCAGGGAGCAGCCGTTTGAATCCTCAGTAATCGCCGTGTCGAGCCTGGCGGGCGAAACATCCGTGCCCTTCCAAGCGGTCTACGGCGCGTCGAAAGCCTATGTGAGCACCCTCATGCGAGCGCTTTCCGTGGAGCTTGCCGGGACGGGAGTGAGTGTTGGGTCTTTTGCACCCGGTGGAATCGACACAGACATGGCTGCCCTCAGCGATTTGAAGTGGGGGAGGTTGGGTTTGATGGACGTTGACCGGTGCGCGGCCCATGCAGTCCACGCTCTGGTTTATCGGCAATCCTTCGCCATACCGGGGATGGGCAACCAGCTCACATATTTGGCGAGCAGGGTTCTACCTCGATCGTTGGTCAATCGGATTGCCGCCCTCCCATATCGGCGCCCGTAGGGCGGCACCACATAAAAGGGGCAGGAAAGCCTGCGAATAGCATCTGCTGGCATCGTACCGGATTTGTTCGCCCTTAGCGTGCAGATACGTCACTTTCGTGTAGTCACCCCAACGAGCGGGACGCCGCGCAGATGCGCGAGGAGCTTATCCTCCTCTCCGAAACGGAGCGATCGCCCCGCGGCGAGGAGGACCGCTGCCACGTTTTCCGGTTCAATCATCCCGATACACTCCACCTCGCCCCAGCCAGGCGGGATTTGATCCCAGTCTCCGAATGATCGCAACGTCGGACATCGCTATCCTGGAGTTCCTTCTTCGTGGGGGCGCCCGAAGGAAGCAGGGCACACTCGTGACGCTCACCGGCATCATCGGATCGTCTCCGCGTGCGCTTGGCGCGCAGATGGCTGTTGCAACCGATGGCTCTTTCGCGGGCTCGCTTTCCGGAGGTTGCCTGGAGGCGGCGATTGTCGCCGAGGCTCTCGCGGCACATTCGGCGAGATGCCCCCGCCTGGTGCGCTTCGGTGCGGGATCGCCCTTTATCGACATCCGCCTTCCCTGCGGCGGCGGCCTTGACCTGCTCTTCAATCCCGCGCCGGAACCGCAAGCACTGGAGGGGGTCATCCGGAGCCTTCGCGACAGGCAGCCAGCGGCGCTCGCCCTTTCGCTCGCGGCGCCCTTCGCGCAGCAGGCTCCACCCGGCAAACCGGCAGGCTGGAAAAAGGGCGCCTTCCTGCGACCCTATCGCCCCCCGCTGCGCATCGTGGCGCTCGGCGAAGGCGAGGACCTGGCGGCGCTCGTCCGGCTCGCGGCCGCTTTCGGCACGGAGGCGATCGCGCTGACGCCCGACAGGCTGATCACCGAACGACTTCGTTGCGAAGGGCATGAGGTCGTACTGCTCGAAACGAATGACCGGCGGCCCGGGCTCATTGGCGACGACCGGACGGCCATCGTGTCGCTTTTCCATGACCGGGAGTGGGAAGAGGCCCTTCTGCCATGGCTCCTGCGTCTTCCCGTATTCTATGTCGGTGCCGTCGGAAGCCGCCGCCGCCACGAAATGAGGTACAAAATGCTGCGTCGGCAAATGCCGCACGAAGATGTTGCGGCGCGGCTGCGTATGTCTGTGGGAACCATTCCTGCCGCGCGCGACCCGTCCACGCTCGCGCTGTCGATCCTGGCCCAGATCGTCGCGGTCGATGCGGCATCCGCCGTCGGCGAGCGGGCCGCGCGGGATGCCGGAGACTTGCCGAACCAGTCGATCGGGGCGCATTGACGTCGCCCGTCCGTCATCGGCGCCGATCAAGATCGCGCGGCCGACTCTTCTGTGGTAGTGATGCCAAGTCCGAAGCGCTGCAATAGCTCTTTCGCCATTGTTCGCCCTTTCCGTGGGGACCGATGGCTTCCATTGCCGCGCCGCATCTTGTCGCGGGAAACGTCCTCGATCCAGTCTCGCAGACCCTCCAACATTTCGCGGGCACGCTCGACCGACGCCGCTTGTCGGGGCGGATCGCCGTCGCTCCGTCCGCGACACGGCCGATCACCGCAAGGGGACGGCGCGATACCGAGAGTCGCGAAGGTGTCCGTTCGTCGCGCGTTCGCTTGTCTGTGCCCATTGTGATTTTGCGCCTCTGGCGGGTGGGCGGGCCCGGCCGCGAGCGCCTCCTTTCCGTCTTCGCTCAATATTCGGCAGCCAGGGAGCGGAAAAATGCGATCGTCTCGGCTTCGCGACTGGCAGATTCGGAACCCGACTGGCCGTAGCTGCTATTGGCAGATAGCTTGACGATGACCATGCGGGAGCGCGGATTGACGTAGATGAACTGATTATAGACGCCGACCGCCGCATAATCCTGTTTGTCGTCACCGCCCGGCAACCACCATTGATAGCCATAGCCCCAATCGCTGTCGGCCGATGCGCGGTGTCCGGGGACCAGATGCGGCGCATCGGGCGTAATCGAGGCCTGGACCCATTCGGCTGGAATGACCTGCTTGCCCTTCCAGCGACCGCCGTTCCGATAAAGCTCGCCGATGCGCGAATAATCGCGCGCCGTCGAGTTGAACCCGGCGTAAGCGTGCGCCGTCCCTTCATCATCAGTCAGCCAAAACGCCTCGCTGGTTGCGCCGATAGGCTGCCAGAGCTTCTCATGCGTGTAACGAGCCAAGCGCTTGCCGGTCGCCCTTTCAACCAGCAGGCCGAGGACAAGCGTATCTGCGGAATTATAACGGTTGAAGGTTCCAGGTGCATGATCGCGTTTGAGGCTCGCCGGAAAGGTCGAGATGGCAGCGCCCGATGCCAGAAGCGCTCCAAGACGGAAAATGTCGGATTCGCCATCGGAATATTCTTCCCGCCACTGGGCGCCCGAAGACATCTGTAAAATGTCCTTGATCTTCACGCCATCATAGGCCGATCCGGCGAGACCGGGCAGATAGGTCGTGACCGGTTCGTCAACGGACTTGATCGCACCGTCCGCGATCGCGGTGCCGACAAGCGCCGATACCACGCTCTTGCCGACCGACATCGATAACCAGCGGACGTCCGGTCCGCCCGTGAGACGATAGGTTTCATGGACGATCTTGCCGTCCTTCAGGACAAGCAAGGCGGCGGTATCGGTCGCGGCGAGGAAATCTTCGGTCGACAGGTCGGTGCCGTCGAAGGCGAAGGCTGCCGGCAGGCTTATGGCTTTGCCGGTTTCGAGCGGCTCCGGATGATCGGAGGCTGCGACCTTGTCGGTCGGAAACAGCGCATCGATACGATTGAAATTCTCATATTGTTCCTTGCCCGTGAACAGGCTGGCGACAAAATCGGCGCGATCGCTCGCAGCCTGCGCCATGACCGCGACGGGAGCGCCCGCTGCGAGAAGCGCGGACAGGACGATATTTGTAGAAAAGCGGCGAATGGGAAACTTCCGAGAAAAAGACCATGCGCGCCCGTCGGGACCGCGCATGGCCAGGGAGGAGATTTCTATTTGCGATACGAGACGGTGAGCCCGACCGTCCGCGGGCGGAACGAACCGCCGTAGAAGACCGGCGAATTGCTGGTGTCGCGGTTCAACCCGAAATTAGTTTTCGAATCGAACAGATTGTCGACGAACACCGATACGTCGAGGCCATCGAAGTTGCTACCTGCGCGCATCGAGACGAGGTGGGTTTCGGGAGGCCGCGGAATCAGCGGGTCATAGCCAACGCGGTTCGGGCGCGGCGCCTGCTTGTTCTTGCTCTCATAGCTGTAATCGGCGCGAATATAGGCCTCGCCTGAACCCAGCGGGAAGTCGAGCTGCCCGTTGAGATAAACCGTCCAGGGGCGAATACCCAAGGTGTCGCCGTCGCGAACAATGAAGTTCGGCGGTGCGACAGGTACATCGACCGCATACTTCGCATTGGTGTAGCTTACCGACGCCCCAAGGGTCAGCGCCGGCACCGGCCGCGCGGTGATCGCGAGGTCGAAGCCGCGGCTGCGGGCCGAGCCGAGATTGTCGATGTAGGACAGATTGCACTGGCCGAGCGAAACGCTGCGCTGGATGTTGCTCCAATCGAGCTGGAATATGCTTGCTTCCGCCTGCACCTTGCGGTCGAAGAAGGTTCCCTTGGCACCGGCTTCATAGGCCCAGACCGAGTCCGAACCATAGGTCTGCGGAATCTGGTCGATGCCGAGCGCCGCGAGATCGCCCGCGCAGGTGACCGGGGCCGGCCGCTGCGCGCCGCCCACCCGGAAGCCCTTCGAGATGTTTGCATAGAGCAGGCCGTCGCCGTCCGTCTCGTAGGAAATGCCGAACTTGGGCGTGACCGGTGTTTGCGAAGTCGAACCGGGGACCGACGATTTTCCGAAATAGGGGCCGTCGGTCGACGAGACGAAGTCGAACTTCGTGTAGGAAACACGAAGACCACCGGTCACCGTCAGCCGGTCGGTCAGCTTGTAATCGAGCTGACCGAAGGCCGCGAGCTGTTCGTCCTTCGTCCGGTCGTCGGTGATGTAGGCGAAGCCATCGACCAGCGGGCTGCCGAAATACTCCTCCACTGAGATCGGGAAACCCGCAAGATATTCGAGGATCCGGTCAAACTGCGAGCCGTCGATGAACTGACGCGCGCGCTGCTTGGCGTGCGAGTAGAAGGCTCCGACAACCCACGAGAGGCGCGCCGACGAATCGTTGGACTGCAGGCGGATTTCCTGCGTGAAATTCTCCTGGTCGTCGAGCCAATAGCCTTGCGCCGTCAGACCCGGGATCGGCGGCTGCGCCGTTCCGAGCAAGGTGGACGATACGGTGCCCGTATAGTCGGGAAAAAAGTCCGAGTTGCGTTTGAAATAGGAGGTGTTGGTGACAAGGTCGACTCCGCCGAGCTCCCAATTGAGCGCGAGCGCGGCAATTCCGAAGCGGTCCTTGCCGGTCGAACCGAGATTGCTGGCGTTGCGGTAAATCCCCTTGTCCGGATCGGACAGCGACAGCCAGTAGACATTGCCCCCGTTCGACTTTTCCTCCTGATAGAGGAAGGACGGGGTGATCGTCAGATTCTCGGTCGGCGCGAACGTGATCGCGATGCGGCCGACAGTCGCTTCGCTGTGGTTGACGTTCTTCTCGAGAACCCTGTCTTGGTCGTAGAGATCGACGCGGTCGATCCAACCGCCGTCGCGGCGATGCCAACCGCTCGCACGGATCGCGATCTTGTCAGTCACGAGCGGAACGCCGACGGCAACACCGGCCTCATAGCTCGCCGCCCCGTAGCGGGTCGATGCGACCTCGCCGCGGGCATAAACATGTGTGTCCTGAAGATCGGGCTGCGGACTGATGAAGCGCACTGTACCGCCTTGCGAACCGGCGCCGAACAGCGTGCCCTGGGGACCGCGAAGCACTTCGACTCGATCGAGATCGAACAGGCGCGGATAGGCGTTCGTCGAGGAGAAGTAGATGTTGCGAACCTGAATCGGCGTATCGTCGAGATAAACGCCGACCGTGTTCGCGCCGACGGTGGAGCTGATGCCGCGTATCGAGATGCTCGACCGGTTGCTCGCACCGAAAGTAGCGCGCTGGAACTGGACGCCCGGCGTCAAACGAGTGATGTCGTCGACGTCGCGCGCCCCGATCTTGTCGAGCCCCTCCTGCGAGAAGGCGGTGATGCTCACGGGCACATCGCTGAGCGCTTCCGTCCGGCGGCGCGCGGTTACGACGATCTCGCCGACCGCCCCGTCATCGGCTTCTGCCTCGTTCTGTGCCGTGTTGTTTGCAGTTGGTTCCTGCGCGTGGGCGCTGGTGATAGCCAGCCCGCATACGCCCAGAACAAGTGCCCTCCGGATAGTCGTTTTCATTCTAGTCACTGTCAAACCCCCTGTGGTGACGCCGGGCTTTTCCCGGTTCTTGGTCGGAACGCGGCAAAGCGCCGCCCCCTCCTGAGGATTAGTTGCCGGAGAAGCTGATCTTCGTCGTCGAGACGGCCTCGCGCTCAACGGCCGCGCGGTCGAGATCGACCTTCTTGAATTCGAAAGTCTCGTGCAGCTTCACCTGGTCGGCGATGTTCGGATTGCCCTTCCCCTCGGTCGACACGAAGAGATTCTGCCCGCCGGTCGGCGTCGAATCGTAAAGAACCGGATCGCCCTTCTTGACTTCGACCAGCATGTTCCAGTTCTCGGACCCATTGTCTGGAATATAGGGCGGCTGGAGACCCAGACGTCCCGCCGCGAGGGTCACGCGGCCGAGGCTCGCGCTGACCGTGGCCGACACGGTCGCAGCGCTCGAGCGGGTCGGCTTGTCCGGATTCTTCGCCTGCGCTGCCGGGTCATAGTAGAAATAGAAAATGCGCTGGCGCCATTCCGAAACGTCGCTCGTGCCATATTGTTTCTCGAGCGCTGCGACCGTGTCGGCCACGGTCTTGCGCAGCACCGCATCTTTCGAGCGCCCCTTGTACCAGTCGTAGGTCATCGGCGCCCCGGCATCGGAGCCCTCGATTGCGCGCAGCAGGACGTCGGTCTGATACTTGATGTAGCTTTCGTCTTCGATCTTGTGCCACCAGTCCCCGACCGTATGGCCGATCACTTCATTCTGGGCGGTCTTGATCCAGGTACGATATACGGTCAGGCCCGGGCTGTCGTAATAGCCGTCGCCATCCTTGTCCTCGTACACGCTGTTCCAGCCGTCCATCGCTTCGACGGCCGCCTCGAGCTTCGCGTCGCCCTGCACAGCGCGGCGAAGGTAGCGCGTGAAGAAGCGAGGATCGGTCACGGTGAGGTCCGCGCCGCCGGCGGCGCGCCCGACCTGCCGGTGAATCTCGTGCAGGTCCTCGCGGGTCAGCTTGCCTTTTTGCTCGACCAGCATGCGCCCGAGCCAGGTCCGACCCGCCTTGCCGTAGCGCGACGAGTCCCCATAGGTCGCATTGGCGGTGCTCTTGTTGTTCCAGGCGTGGAGATAGCCCTGCTTCGGGTTCATCACCATCGGGAAGTCCTTGATAAACCCTTGCCATTCATATTCGCCGGTGCCCGGTGTCGGCAGGCGCGGATCGATGCCCTGCGGCCGGATCGGCAACATGCCGACATGCATGATCGCGATATTTCCGTCGCTGCCGGCGTAGTTGACGTTCGTGTTGCCGGCGAACTTCGATGCCGCGCTCTTATAATCCTCGAAGGTCTTGGCACGGTTCATTGCAAACCCGCCGGCGGCCCCGCTAAGCTCGTTGTCCGCCATCGCATTCTTTACCGTGTAGGCGACATTTTCCTTGTTCTCGCGGTGGATCACGGGACCGTGGACCGTCGACTCGATCTCGAACGTAACGGGCTTCGCCCCCCGCACGCGGATGACTTCCTTCCGCACCGTCATGTCGCGCCAGGCGCCGTTGAAATAATATTGGCGCGGATTCGCCGAATTGAGTTTCTCGGCGTAGATGTCGACGACATCAGCTTCGCCCGTTGTCGCGCTCCAGGCGAAGGTGTCGGTGCGTCCCTGGATGATCGGGCTCATCGTCGGGAAAACGTAACCGGCCGCCTCGAAGCCGCCGCCCGAGAGATGAAGATCGGGACCATCCGCCGTCGCCTGCAGGATCATCGTGTTGCCGCTCGCCGACTTATCGGCGCCGATCAGGATGACCCGGCTCGCGCCGCGCCGCGGTGGACCGCTGGCGGCGGGATCGAGCTTTTCGAGGGGAAGTTCGCCCTGCAGCACAGTCAGGCGCGGCTGGCCCGATTGATAGGTCTGGATCTCGGCGGCCGGGAAAATCGGCACGGCGTCGGGATCCTGAAGGGGCAGCATGTCGTCGAAGATCTTCTTCGCATCCGCCTCGCCATGTTTGGCGACGAGATCCTTGTAGAGCGCGAGATTCGTCAGTTCGCGGCCACCACCGCCGGTGCCGTAATATTTGAAGACCATCCCCATCACCTTGAGGAACTCGAGCATCGTCCATTCGGTAGGTTCGATGCCCCATTCCTTGAACTCGTAGGGCAGTAACGCCGGATCGGCCTTCACCTCGCGCACGCGCTTGATCCAGCCGTCGTACATTCCCTTCATGATCGCCTGATAGTCGGCAGGCAGGCGATCATATTGCGCTTGCATGCTGGCATCGGTCGGCAGCGCGATACGGGCCGTTTTGTCGGCCTCGATCATGCTCGGCCCCGCCACTTCGGCAAGGCGGCCAAGCAAGGCACGCGATTCCAGTTCGGATTGAGCCAGGCGATCCTGCGCGATGGCGTAGCTGCCGCCGAAGAAGACCGCCGGCGCCGTATCCGCATAGACGTGCGGAACACCCATTTCGTCGCGGTAGATCGTGATATCGCCCGCCGTTGCTGGCGAGGCAGTGGCCGAGGGCGTGCCCGACTGGGCCGCGGCACCCGGCCCACCCGCCAGGACCAAGAGCGGGAGGGCCACGCCCACCAACAGACCACGCGCCGCGAATCGAATCATAATTCCCTCACCCGATGACCGCCCGTTTGCCGAGCTTGACTCAGATTTAGGACAAACATCATATCTATGACAAGCATCATAATTTTTTTATCACGCAAAGGGATGTTTTGTGGCAATGAAGCAACATGGGCAGCAACAAATGGCTTAAAATCGTCCTCAAGCCGGGAAACTATGAGCGCTCGGCCGAAACGATCGAGCAAATCCTCGAGGCTGCCCTCAAGGTGCTTGTTAACGACGGCTACGCCGCCCTGACCTTCAGGAGGGTCGAGCAGGAGTCGGGGCTCAAGGTCGGACATATTTCCTATCATTTTCCGACGAAGGAGGACCTGGTCCGCGGTTTGCTGGACGCGGTGATGGCGGGCTATTCGGACCGCTCCGATCGGCTCGTCACGGCGACGGAGGGCGGCGACCGGGCGCAGTTTCGGGCGGCGATCGTCACCATCCTTCGCGATATCCAGACCTTCGAGACGACCCATCTCTTTCCCGAGCTCTGGTCGATGGCCAATCACGACCCGGTGGTGAACGACAGCGTCCAGGAATTCTACAGGCGCGCCCGGGTGCGAATGATTGCACTCCTCCGCCGTCTGAACCCGGCATTGTCCGAGACCGACGCTGAAAGGGGTCACTACACGGGAGTGCGTTCTATGTACGCTAAGCCAGAACATATGATGAACACGTGAATGGTTTTATTCTCGGTATAAGTTCATGAACAGCGGCCGATATTCCTCCAAGGCCAAATCAGAGGGCATAGCGTGGAAGGTACGCTAAACAACGCTAAGGGAGAACAACCGAGGAACGCTTAGGCGGCGCGGCTGTCCGGCGGAAGATTGAGGGCCTTGCGGCCAGCGGAAGCGGCGGCTCGATCCCAGAGGAAATCGCCGGAAAAGGCAATATGCTCCCAGCCAACCGGCGACGTATGGACAAGCAGATCATCGGGGACCGGGGCCGCTGCCGATCGCAGATGCTGGGCGGCGTCGGCCATGTAGATCGTGTTCCAATAGACGATCGCCGCGATGACTAGGTTGAGGCCTGATGCCCGATATTGTTGAGCTTCATGGCTGCGGTCGATGATGCGGCCCTGGCGGAAGGTGTAGATCGCTTGCGTCAGGGCATGGCGCTGCTCGCTGTTGTTAAGGCCGGCATGGCATCGCCGGCGCAGATCGGGATTTTCAAGCCAGTCCAGCATGAACAGGGTCCGTTCGATCTTGCCGATCTCCTGTAGTGCGACGTCGAGCTGGTTCTGCCGTTCGTAGGCGGCGAGCTTTCGCAGCATGACCGACGGCGCGACGTGGCCAGCCTTGATCGACCCCACGAGGCGCAGCACGTCGTCCCATTGTTCATTGATGATGTCGGTGCGGATACGCTTGCCCAACAACGGGGCGATGGACGGATAGGCCGAAACCGGCGCGATCGGCGCAAGCCGCCTGTCGGGAAAGTCGCGCAGGCGCGGGCAGAAGCGAAATCCCAGCATCGCGCACAGGGCGAAGACATGATCGGTCGCCCCGCCGGTGTCGGTGTAATGCTCGACGATCCTGAGATCGGTGCCATGGCTGATGAGGCCGTCGAGGACATAGGGCGCTTCATGCGTGGCGGCCGAGATCACATTGACGTGGTAGGGCCCGCGCTGATCGGAAACATGGGTGTAGAAGCTGAAGCCATGATCGACGCCATAGCGGGCGTTGATGTCGCCGCCCGATGCGCCGCGCTTCGCGCCCCTGAAGAACTGACCATCGGAACTGGACGTTGTGCCGTCGCCCCATACCCGCGAGAATGGCAGGCGGTGGTGCGCGTTGATGAGGACGGCGAGCGCCGCGCGGTAGCTCTCGTCGCGGATATAGGCGTCATGGGTCCATAGGAGTTGATCGCGCGTGACGCCCTGGCTCGCGGCGGCCATGCGCGACAGGCCGAGATTGGTGGCGTCGGCGAGGATCGTGGCGAGCAGCGCATTTTCATTGGGACATAGCTCGCCGGTGCGCAGGTTGGTGAACGCCGAAAGAAAGCCAGTTTCCTGCGCCACCTCATGTAGCAGTTCGGTGATACGGATGCGTGGCATCATCGCATCGAGCCGGTCGGCCAGGGCTTCGGCGTCGGGCGTTGCGATCGTGCGAACGGGGGATATCTGGAGGCGGCCGTCGCGGTATCGCACACCCTCCAGAGCGTCGCGCTTCAGGCTCCGGGCGAATTTCTTCAGCCGCCAGTCCAGTTCGCGGCCCCGCTGTTCGAGCCATTCGCCGGCTGTGGGTGGCAGACCAAGAGCCGACACGATCGGCTTGGCCTTCGGTTCGCTTAGCAGGTAGCTGTCAAACTGGCGGTATCCCGTCGATCGTTCCACCCAGACATCACCGGATCGCAGCTTGTTGCGCAGATGCGCGATAGTCGCGATTTCCCAGAGCCGCCGATTGATCTTGCCGTCATCGCCCATGACGATTTTCTGCCATTCCTTGCGGAAGGGCATCGGAGCGTCGGCAGGCAGATCGCGCTTGCCCGACCTATTGAGGTCGCGCAGCATCTCGATAGCGGCAATCGTTTTCGCGCTGCCCTTTCCGGCCCTGAACTGTAGCGCTTCAAGCAGATCAGGGGCGAACTTGCGCAACGTCGCATAGCGGTCGGCCGCGACCCTCAGCGGATCAAGATTGGCGGTTTCCGCGATCGTCGCCACTTCCGGTCTGGCCTTCAGGAGGGTGTGCCATCCTACTGAGGCATCCAGGACCTCCATAGGATCTTCGCCAGTATCGACTGCATCGGTGAGCGCGTCGATCGTCCTGCGGAAGATCAGCATCAGCCGGGCCACGTTCTTCGACGTGGCGGCATAGCTGCGCGCCTGGGCGTTCTTCGCGCGGGTGAAGATGCCGCCGATCAGCTTGTCCGCCATCTCCAGGGCGCTGTCCGTCAGCCGTTCTTCAAGATCGAGCAGGAAGGCAACGAGCGTGGCGCGTCGCCGGGAGGGAATATAGCGCTCGATCATATAGGCAGGCGACGCACGGCCTTCCCTGACATATTGCCGAAATCGGTCCGCGTGGATGCGGCCCGCGACGTCGGGGGAAATGCCGATCTTCCGCACCTGCCTCAGACGGTCGAGGATCTGGCGGACGTGATCGGGCTTGGCCGCGACGGGGATGGTCTTAAGCAAGGCGAGATGGCTCATGCCGCCGGCGGCGTCGAAGAGCTGATCGAGGGCCTGGACCTGTTCGGCGCTGAGATCGGCGATCAGGGCGTGGGCGGCCTGCTTGCGCGCGCGGGCACGTCCCGCGCTGCTGGCGCGTTCGATGGTGGAGATGGACGGCAGCAAAATCCGGGCCTCGCGCAGGGCGGTGACCACGCCCATCGCAATCGTCATCCCCTTGTCGGTCGCCCATGCCGTTCTCGCGGCCGCCTCGACCATGAAGGGAATATCGGCGCGGGTTGGCCCCCGAAGCCCCAAACGCGCCGCCAGCTCACGGGCATGATCCGTCATTGTCTGATCCCGCGCCGCATAGTTGGCCAGCTCGGTTACGTGCAGACCAAGTTGCTCCGCGACGAAAGCGGCGAGATCATGGGGTATTGCTCCCCTGTCCTGTATCAACTGCGCAAGCGTGATGCCCGGGTGCCGCAGGAGCGCGAGTTGCAGCGCCACGCCCAACTGGTTCCGTCGCTCCCGTCGCGCGCCGATGATCTCGATATCGGAAGGCTCGAAGGTATAGAGCCGGGCCAAATGGTCGCGATCGGTCGGGATGGCGAGTATCTGATCGCGTTCGCTCTCGGTCAGGAGTTGATGCTTGCGCTTCGTCATGCCGTTTCCTGTCCACAAAAGGTCATCTGGGCCTATGGACAGCGAGGAGTAAAGAGACATAGTATGTGGACGGATATGGGTGGGGCGCAGCGGCTGCCCTCCATAGCGTCCACAGAACGACCGTTTGGGAGACGTGCGGCATGGGTGATATTCTGGGCTATGCCCGCGTCAGCACCGGCGATCAGGACGTTGCGGGCCAGACCATGCGTCTGGAGAAGGCTGGCGCCATCAAAATCTTCACCGATGTCATTTCAGGTAAGAGCATGGAACGGCCCGGTCTGGCTGAGCTAATCGCCTATGCCCGCAAGGGTGACACGCTGGCGGTGGTCCGCCTCGATCGGCTTGGGCGCTCGCTTGCCGAACTTCTCACCACGGTTGAGACGCTACGCGGTCAGGGCATCGCGCTCCTGAGCCTTGAAGAAAAGATCGACACTTCGTCAGCTGCCGGCGAGCTCATCTTCCATGTGTTTGGGGCCATCGCCCATTTTGAGCGACGGCTGATTTCTGAGCGAACCAGAGATGGTATTGCCGCCGCCCGTGCTAAGGGCAAACAGCCTGGCCGTCAGCCGCTGGACATGTCCAAAGTGGATGCGGCCATCAAGCTGGTCGAAGCTCGTATCTCGCCTACCGAAGCAGCGCGGCAACTCGGCATCGGCCGATCGACCATTTATCGCGAAATGCGTAGGATGGGAATCGAACGGCCCGCCTGATTAAGCGCCCGTCCGTTCGCATCGAGCGTTCGCCATGCGTTCTCGCTTAGCGTTGTTTAGCGTACTTTCCACGCTATGCCCTCAATAGGGAAATTGCACGCGCAACTAGGGCCAGATTGAGCAGTAATTTTATTACAACGGCAAGCAGCCCTCGCCTGCCCGGACAGGGGCGGCGCGTGGCATCGGCTAGATTGTTTGTTGGTCTTCCGACGATGGCTAGTCCTTGCGGGCCATCGTCGGAAGTGGACGGCCGCACAAATTGGGGGGCGTGGGCCGCGCCGGGCCTCTAGCATAAAATTACGGCCCTGCATCCCCGGCGTTGATACATTCGTCGCGCAGGGCGCTCGATTGAGCCGCCCCGATCGCGGTCGCCTCAATCGGCATAGCGAGCTGGCAATATGCACATACGCGCATAATTTCCGCTTGCGGGCTATGTATATTTGTGCATAATAGCCGCGATGGATACGGAACGGCCGGTTCGATGGGTGGCATCGTCAAAGCGCGATTTTCGGGAGTTCCCGGACGATGTGCAGGACGTAATGGGCTATGCCCTGCACCTTGCGCAGCAAGGCGGGCAGCACGCCAGCACTAAGCCGTTGAAGGGCTTTGGCGGCGCTGGCGTGGTCGAGATCATAGACGACCACCAAGGCGATACGTTCCGCACGGTCTATACGGTCAAATTCGCGGAGGCGGTCTATGTCCTGCACGCCTTCCAGAAGAAATCCAAGCAGGGCAAGGCCACGCCGCAGGCCGATATGGATTTGATCCGAACGCGGCTGAAATCCGCCGAGGAGCATCACCGGCAACACCAGACCCCGCGAGGCACAGCATGAGCGCACAGGACGAAATCATTGAGGAAGGCAGCGGCAATGTCTTTGCCGATCTAGGCTTTGCCGACCCCGACACCCACCTTTTGAAAGCCCAGCTCGTTACCCGTGTGGCCGAGGCCATGCAGGAGCGGAAGTTGACGCAGATCGCCGCCGCCAAGGTTACGGGATCTACCCAACCGGAATTGTCGCGCATCCTGCGAGGCCAGTTCCGCAGCGTCTCGGTTGAGCGGCTTCTAGCCATGCTCACCCGGCTTGGCTGCAAGGTCGATATTGTCGTGCGCCCGCAGGGGCGGACCACTGAATCGGCCGTGATCCACTTCGCCTAATGTGCGATGATTTCGCGCAAGCCCGGCTCGATATGTTCGAGGCCGGGCTATTCGGCCAAGGGCCTGCCTTCTGGCGCTGGATCGAAACCGACGCGGCGCAACCCTATCTTGCCGCTTTCGCCGCCGATCGACGGCCGCCCGAACCCGGCGAACCCTTCGCTATCGACCTTGCGGCCGACGACTTGCTTGCTCCCGATCGCCTCGCCCAGCTCGCCCTACAGATCGAGGCCGACCATGCTTGATCCCAATCCGTCCGTAGCCGACCTTGACGCATTGCTAGATCGCCACCGCAATGACGATGCGGCTATGGAAAAGATCGTTCGCGGGTATCTCCGTTGCGCGATCTACAGCTATCAGAAGCATTGCGTTTGGCGCGCCTTGCGCCACATCGGCAAGGACGATTGGAGTTTCAAAGAGGAAGACGTTGCCGCCTTGAGGGCCGAAGGCGCGAAATCCATTTCGGACTTTCGAGACTGGCTCATTGAGGAGCTGGCCGGGATGGGGATCAGCGCCCACACCGGCTTGCCGAATTGAGCGCCTAGCGCGCCGTCGCTTCAATTGCTGGCGGTGATTGTGCGCGGAATAAATCGCGGGTCCGCCGTGGGATCGGTAGGCGAAGGATGCAGCATGTCGCGCCGGAAATTCACCGCAACGGAAATAGGCGCGGCGTTCGGCCGAGCCGCCATGACGCGGGCTTGTGGAGCTGGCGCAGCCTCATAGCTGGCCATCGGCTGCACGGCCGCCGAGGTTAGGCCCCCTACCCCGCGTTCCGCTCTGGCGACGACAATTTGAGCGCGATCGAGCGGCCGAGTCTGATCGCCGGTATAGAAAGCCAGATGCCAATGATCGGCATGGCCCCGGTCCCCCGGCCCCAGCAGCTCCGCCACGCGAATACCATGTTGCGCCATCACGGCGCGGATTTGCTCGCGCGTGATCGTGTGCAGCCCGGCACGCGGCACGAAATCCACCGCCTGCCCATATTTGTGAAAGCTGTTGGCGGCCCCGTAATTGGCTTCCAGCGCCCGCCACGTATCGGTTATGCGAGCATTGAACGCAGCGGCCAAGATCGAGGCGACATAGCCCGCCGAGGCGTCGGCGCTGCCTTGGGGCTGGACGATCGCCGGTTGCGCCGCGAGCTGGCCCCCGCCCGTCGCGTCGGCCGCCGTGATCGTGAGCGGGATCGAGGCCGATCGCGCAGCAGGAGCGCCGCCGCTTACCGGGATGCCGTTCACGCTGTAGGTATTATAGCGCGAGGAAAGCCACGCCTCCCAGCGCGCACCTTTCGCCATAATCAGCGCCCGATAGCGGGCATTATGGACCGGCGTTCGGGAATGATAATTGGCAACCCGCGTCCACAGGTCGCCCTTGTCATCCCGGATATGGTTTCTGATACGCCATGCAGCGAGGTTGTAGGGATAGCACCCCGCCGCAAGCACATATTCGGGCCGGATGCCGTAGCGTGCCAGCGATTGAATATAGCTGGAATTGAGCTGCATCGAGCCAAGATCGGCGGTGTTATTGGTGTTCTGGACGCGCGCGCCGGGCCGACCGTTCTCTTGTTCCGCGACCGCCAGCATGACGTTCGCCGGAATGTTATAGCGCAGCGCCGCCGCGATCGAGCATTGCACCCGTTCTTCTATGACAACCGGAGGCAGATCAGCGGCCATGATTAGCTGTCCCCCCTTCTCTGGACGAAGGCCGCAACTTCATCCTCTGGCGTCTCCATGTCGCCCGCATCACGGGCGGCCGAAATGGTATCGCCCGCGAATTGCGCCGTGGGGGGTGGCGATGAATCGGACGAGCTGGCGGGACTGCCCGCGCCGGTCGCGGGAGCGAGCGTTTCACTTCCCGACGATGCCGAGGCGGCCGACGCGCGGATATTGGCCGCCAGTCGGCCGCCCACCGTATTTCCCACCCGCTCTTTCAAAGCGCCCACCGCCATACCAGCGGCAGCGCCGCCGAGGATGCTTGCGGTTTTCGCCGCACGGCTAAGGCCGGTGCGTTGCGTGCCGCCAGTGTCGCCACTTTCGGGCGCGCCTTCACCTTGCGAGCTGGCGGAGCTGGCCTCCCCCTCCCCCGCAGGCGAGCCACCGGCAGCGCCGCCGCCGTTGCCGTCTTCACGATCGGCCGCCTCGCTACCCGCAGCGGCGCTTGCAGCCGTGCCGCCGCCCGCGCTGGCGGCTTCCGAGCCGCCTTGAAGGCCGCTGTTGTCATTGGCCGGGGGGGAACCGCCATCGCCGCCCATAGCGACGCTAAGGGGCGTGCCGCCGCCCCCACCGCCACCGCCGCCGCCGTTATCGCCGCCTCCCGGCATGTCGCCCGCCGACGAAAGCGGTTGCCCGCCTCCCATGCCGGTTTGGCCGCCTTCACCACCGCTCCCACCAGCGGCAGCGAAGGCGGCCTTGATCGCGCTGGCTCCACCCGCAGCGTTCATCGCGCCAGCAGCGATCATAGCCCCACCCGTGGCCGCCGCCCCAGCGGCCATCCCGGCAGCACCCAGCGCGGCCCCTGCCCCAAAGGCTCCGATACCGCCCGCCGCGTGGATCGAGCCGCCGCTTATAACGCCCCCGACCATCGCGGGAACCTTGTTTACGAGCGCCAGAAGGACGACCGCGAAGACAAGCATGGTCCCTAAATCTTGGAGAGACGAACCCTCGCCCGTTGCGGCATAATATTGGTCAAGGAAGGTTTTGCCGACGCCGACGATAAGAACCATCGTCATCAGGGACGCGCCCACAGCGACCACCGTTTTGAAATAGTTCAGCGCAATATCGCTGGTCCACCGCGCGCCGCCGAAGCCCAAAAAGATAACCCCGGCATAGGCGAGGACATAGCCGGAGGCCAACAGCAGCAGCATATTCACGCCGACGAGAGCCAAAACAATCAGGATGCCCAGCGAAACCAAGATAGAAAGAGCGGAATCGACCGGAGTTAGGACGCTGGACGCTTCGACAGCTTGGCGGAAAATGTCGAAACCAATGTCCACAATACCCGATGGCGCGAGATTGTTAGGCAGGCCGGATGCCTGCGCACCCAACGAGCGCAGCCCTTCAATGATCGCCAAGCCGATCGCCGGGCCGTTGATGAGCAGCCACCAGAAGAAGCCGCAGAAGATGGCGAAGCGAATTGCTTCCGAAGCAAATTCGCCAAGATCGGCGCGGCGCAACGCCATTACCCCGAACGTCCAAATGAGGCTGACCGCCGCTAGTGTGCCGAATAGAATTGTCGCGTGCGTTGTGAAGACGCTCGCCCACGCCGCCGCCATGCTCTTATATTTGTTCAGAACATTATCGAGCATACCTTGCGATTGCGCATAGGCGGGAGTCGCGGCGAGCGTGAGCGCCACCCCCAAGGCGGACAGGTGTAGGCGAGCCAGAGCCTTCATAGTGCTATCCTCAATTCTGATAGGTTCCGATCGGCGTCGGCTTGGTTTCGTGCGCTAGTGCGCTGCCCGCTTCTTGGCACTCCGCGTCGGTTTCGACGCCGGATTTGCATCGGGCGACCTTCTCGCGGGCTTCGTCTAGGTGTTGAGAGTAATAGAGCATCGTTTTCGGTTCGGACTCGGACTTGCCGCAGGCCGCGAGAAGAAGTGTAGCGGTGCAGCAGGACGCGGCGATAAGTTGACGCAATTTCGGCATGGGCTTTCCTTAATTCTGATAGGTTCCGATCGGCGTCGGTTTGGTTTTCCGCATTGCGGCCGATGCCTCTGTTGCCGCAGCATCGCGATCGAGCTGATATTGCGATTGAGCCGTCAGCGCGGCGCTTTGCGCGAGCAGGACGCCGCGAATTTTCTGCAACTCACTGGCTTGTTGGGCCGCAAATTGATTGGCGTAGGACAGGGCTTGCATTTGCCCGCTCGCACCCGTGGCATTGGCCTGCAACTGGTCGAGGCGCTGGCCGTCAGACGCAAGCGTTGTCATGGCGCTGTTGATGCCGTTCATAGCGTCGGCATTTGCGGCCATCTGGCTTGTCGTGCGGGCGCGAGTAGCGGACAGAGCCGCCGCGCGCTGCGCCGCCGTGCAGTTCCCGAACGTGCAAGCATTGGTCTGATAGTAAGACGGATTTTTGAATTGATTCATGTAGGTGTTCACGTCGCCAGCTTGACGAGCGAACGAGCTGATTTGATTGACCTGCCCTTGGAGGCTGTCGATCGTTTGCGTAGCCTGCTGCCAGAGCTGGACCGGCGCGCCGACCGTGTTCTGAATCATATTTTGGTATTGCTGTAGCTGCGTCTGATACTGCTGGATTTGCTTCGCCACCGTGGCGACGTTTTGCAGCGCGGAAACGGTTGTCTGGCGGACGTTCGCAACGTCGATAACCGAGATTTGCGCATTGGCGGACGGGGCCGCCAGCGCGAGAGTGATCGCTAAAGAAATTTTAGCGGCTAAAATTCGAGACTTCATTTTGCTTGCTCCCTTTCATCTGGCGTCAATAATCGAATGAGCGGTAAGGCTTTGAAAATGTGAGGTCTTTCACGACGACCACATTGAAGCGGAAGCCGGGCCGGATAATCAGCGTGGGCGATATGTTCAGATTGCGCTCAATCATCATCGCCGTGGTCTGTCCGAGCTGCTGGCCGAGAGCTTGGCTAAGGGCTTGGCTGGCGGACATGGTGCCATTGGCGTTGAGGCCGGTTTGCGGCTGACTAAGGGTTACGCCAGCGGTCACACCAGACATGAGCAGAGCGGAGCCGAAGATACGGAACCAATGCGCGTTCACTTGGTCATGGAACCCGGCATAGCCCGCGCTGTCCGACCCCGGCATAGCGCCAAGGTCGATCGCCTTGCCGTCAGGAAAGATGATCCGTTGCCACGCGATGAGCGCGCGCGTCTGCCCAAAGACCGGGTTGGAATCATACGCGCCGACAAGGCGGGAGCCTTGCGGGATCAGGAGATAGCGGCCCGTCGCGGTATCGAACACGTTTTGGGAAACTTGCGCGACAATCTGCCCCGGTATTTGCGAGTTGATGCCGGAGATCAGCGTGCCGGGAATTACGAAGCCCGCGCGGAGCTGGTAGCGGGAGGGCGCTTCTACTTGGCTGTTCGAGGCCCAGCGATTGCCACCCGCATTGTTGGCGAACTGGCCATAGTTGGCAGGCGGGCGGGCATTGGCGGCACCCTGCCCGGCTCCGGCTCCTCCCCCGGCCACTTGGTTTGACAGGGCCGTAAGGGTGGCAATGTCGGAGGCCGAGGGCTGGCGGCCCTGCGCCATTGCAGCGGCCATTTGCTGTTGCAGGGCGACGAGCTGGGTTGCCGGATCAGCGCCGCCACTCATGCCGCCAGCGCCAGAGGATGCCCCATTGCGGCCGTCCTGCCATTTCAGGGCGGTAGGAGAGCGCACGGCGCTGCCAAATTGGGCAAGGCGTGCTTCGCGTATCGCTTCCATGCGTGCCCGGCGCAGATCGGCCGCCGTGGGGCCGTTGGGTTGCGCTGGCGAGGCGGTGACGGTTGGCGGCGCATTGGGATCGACCGGCGCGACCGGGATGCCATCGGCAGGCGGCAGCGGGGGCGCGTTCGCCATCACTTCCGCAGCACCGCTTGGAGCGGTCCCCGCAACCTTGTTCGCAACATCGGCCGAGCTTTGACCGACAGCCGGTTGAACCTTGGTCGCCGCATTGTCCGAGGAGCGATCAATCATAATCGACACCACGATGGCGATGAACAGCGCCACAATGCCGAGGACGATCAGCAGCGGCGCATTATTGACCCTGCGAACTCCCGTCACCAAGCGCCCGCTGTTCCCGTCCGCTGCACCGCCCGGCGAGGCTTCCGGCGACATGCTATCAGCATCAGACATAAACCTACCCCCTTACCCGGCCTTGACGACGCCACAGCGCGCGGCACGGATGCCCTTGCACTTGGCGCGCGCCGTCGCGCTGGATTGAAACTGTCCGAATTGGATGCCGTGAGAGCGTCCGTTTTGGACAAAGCGCGGCGTCACGCTCGCCCACGAAGGGCGAAGGCGCGCCGTCGCGCGCCAATAGGCGCGTGCTGCGCTTTCGGAGGAGAAGCCCGTCAGGCTGACAGACCACGTTCCGGCCTCTGTTCCATTGCCGCCGAAGCCGGGTTGCGTGCTGGCGACGGGCGACGGAACGGGAGGAGGTGCGGCAGGCGCTACGGGCCGGTTCGCCCGTTCGATCAGCTCCGGCGTTGCGCCGGTCAGATCGAGCGCCCACCCGGCAGACGGGTAGATACCCTTTTCATCCACGCCATAGATGCGGGAGAAAGTTTGCGCGCCGACCCGCAGCGTCACGCGGTAGGAATCGGCAATTGGCTGATCGACGTAATAGCGCAACGGCGTGGCCGCAGGATCGGGCTTCACGCCCTTGCCCGCCTCAATCACCGCATAGCCTGCTTGGCGCATCGAGGAGCGCAAGCCGTCACCATAGGCCCCGCCCCCGGTAGTCGGGATCAGCACCCGGCTAATCGCAGGCGGGTAGAGTTTCACCAGCTCCGCCACGGAATCGTCAACGAGGGCTTGGGCCTGATCGGGAGGAGCCGGAACGGCGAAGCTGTCCCGGTGCGAAACGCCCGCGCAGCTCGTAAGCAGGAAAGCCACTGATACAAAAATCGCACCGCGCACGATCAGCCCCCCCTTGTGATGGTGACGCGCTCTTGGCGCTTGCCGACACCGGAGATGAGGACCGCTTGGTCAAAAATCTGATCGACAATGTAGCGGCCATCTTGGAGCCGGTAATTGACGATGGAGGTATCAGCCGCCTTGGAGACGCTGCCCCCGGCCCGGACGATCAGCAGCGATGGCGCTTCCGTCTGCTCCATCGCGTGCGGCATTTCGATGATGGTTTTGACGCCATCATTGTAAACCCGGACGGGCTTCCAGCGTGCGCGGCCGTCAACGCTATAGTGGAAATCGAGATTGGAGAGATATTCGCTCCCTCCCCTGCCCGTCCCGCGCGCGCCATCGGGCACCGCCATCGTGTTTTCGGCGCGCGCCGTGTCCGATCGAGCGCGGAAAGCGGCCCATTTGGCTTGCGCTTCATCGGGATAGGTGAACGCCACCCGCGACATGAATTGCGTCCGGTGCGACACCAACCGGATATGGTAGGTGCGGCGATCGGTCGTCACGATCAGCGTTGTATTCAAGTTCGCATCGAGCGGCTTGATGATAAGATGCTGGGTTTCGTTCGGCCCGGAATTGGAAACGGCCGGTTCGATCAGCCAGCGGGCGCTATCGCCCACGTTGACCGAATTGATGTTCTCGCCCGGCTGCAACTGCACATCGCAGATTTGCAGCACAGCACAGACCACGGAGGGTTCGGAGGTGCCGAAGGCGAACAATACCGCGCCTTCGGTGCCCGGCACCGGCTTGATGCCTTCGGCGCTTTCCGCCTGCCAGCGCCGCGCGATTGACAGACCCTCGCGCTGGGTGCGCGTCAGGTTCGGATTGCGCGGGCTGATATAGGCATTGGGATCTACTTGCGCCCCTCCCCCGGCAGGCATGGGCGCGTTCGCGGGCGGCATGTCGTCGGGAAGCGGCGGGCCGTCCTGCGCGGACGCGATCGAAGGCAGCGCCGCGAGGGCGGCGGCGAAATAGGCGATCTTCTTCATGTTGATTGTCCCTCCCATCAGAGTGTGCGCGACCAAGAGAAATCTTGGACGAACACGCCCAAGGGGTTTTGCTTAATTTGTTCCTCCGTGGTGGCCGAGCTGGGCGGCGCAACGCGGATCGTGACGAGCGCGCGCATTTTCGCCGGAGGCTGGATAGGCTGGCCTTGCCGATCGCGCTCCGTCTCGGTCCAATCGACCTGCCAAGAGGTCTTGGTTTGCTGAATTACCGAGGCGATTTCGACCGACACGGTTTCCCGCGCCGCGCGGGCGAAAGGCGTATTGTCGGGATTGCCGTTGAGATAGTCGGTCATCTTTGCCAACGCCGGATCGTTCGGCGCGAGCATCCCATAGACCCGGAAAATGGCTTGCTTTTGGAGTTCAACGTCAGCCGTCACCATGCGGGCCGACTGGATGAAGGAGCCGACTTGCGCTTGCACCACGCGCGCATCGACCGGCGAAGCCACATCGGCCCGCTGGGTCGCTATCGCGTCCCCCAGCGAGTCCACGCGGACCACGTAAGGGATGAATTTCGACTGACTGCCAATCGCTATGATGCCGCCGACAGCGGCGAGGACGATCAGCATCGAAAGGATTGCCATAGTCTGCCACAAGCGCCGCGAGGCAGCGATGCCGCCCACATGCTCATTCCATTGCCGCCGCGCGTTCAGGTAGGGGTTGGGATCAACCGGGGCGCTTTCCGCAGCTCGCCGCCCCCGCAGCTTGTCAAACAGACTCATGCAGCTTCTCCGAGGTATAGGGGGCCGCCGCCGCGCGGCCGATATTGATGGTGGATTCGACGCCACGGATGGCCAGCCACTCGTTGACCCATGCCGGGCCATAGGCCGCTTCAAGGGCCTTAATGGTGGCGATGGATTCCTTGTCGGTCGCGCCGACGAAGGACAGGGCCACGGGGCCTAGCGCCAGCTCAAAGAGCCGCCGCCCCTGTTCCGAGAGATAGTAATATTGGCGCTTGGGGATGGCCGTCGCCAAGATTTCAATCTGGCGTGTATTGAGGCCCATGCGTCTGTAGAGTTGGGCGGTATCGTCATCGCGCGCATAGACGTTCGGCAGGAAAATCTTGGTCGCGGTGGACTCCACGATAACGTCAAGGATGCCCGAATTTGCGGCGTCAGACAGGCTTTGCGTTGCCATGAGAACAAGGCAGTTGGACTTGCGCAGCACCCGGAGCCATTCGCGGATTTTGGCCCGGAAGGCGGGATGCCCCAGCATAATCCATGCTTCATCAAGGATGATCGCGGCAGGCTGGCCCTTCAAAGATCGCTCGATACGCCGGAAAAGATAGAGGAGGACCGGCAGCGCGTATTTTTCACCGAGGTTCATCAGCTCCTCGACTTCAAACACGGTAAATTCCGACAGGCTCAGGCCGTCATGTTCCGCATCGAGAAGATGGCCCATAGAGCCGTCCACCGTGTAGGTGCGGATCGCCTCGCGCACCGTTTCATCCTGAATCGTGACCACAAATTCAGAGAGGGTTTTGCCCCCGCTGGCGTGCATGTTGACGATGGCGTTGCCGATTTCGTTGCGTTGCGCGGGCGTGGTCGCCACGCCGTTGAGGGCTAGGATTGTGTCGATCCAATCCATTGCCCATGCGCGATCGGACTTGGTTTCGAGGAATTGGAGCGGGCAGAAGGCGAGCTTTTCGTCATCCCCGGCGACAGTGAAATGCGCCCCGCCCACCGCCTTCGCCAGCGGGTAGAGCGACAGGCCCTTGTCGAACGCGAAAATGGACATGCCGGGATAGCGGCGGAGCTGGGCGGCGAGCAGGCCGAGCAGCGTTGACTTGCCTGCGCCCGTGGGGCCGAAGATGAAGCTATGCCCCACGTCGCGGACGTGGAGATTGAGCCGGAACGGCGTGGAGCCGTTGGTGACGCCAGACATGAGCGGGGGCGAGCTGGGCGGATACATCGGGCACGGCGCATGATCGAGGCCGGTCCATATCGAGCTGGTCGGCATCAGGTCGGCTAGGTTCATGGTGTTGATGATCGGGCGGCGGACGTTTTCGACGCCATGCCCCGGCAGCGTGCCCAAGAACGCCTCTAGGTTGTTCACCGTCTCGATACGGGCCGCGAAACCGAGTGCGTTGATAGCCTTTTCAAGCTGGCGCGCGGCCTGTTCTACCTTATCGCGGCTTTCGTCCGTCAGGACGACGACGCCGGTATAGTATCCTTGTGCGATAAGGCCGGAGTTGACTTCCTCCAGCGCATTATCGGCATCGGCCACCATCGAAAGGGCGTCCTGATCTATCTTGCCGCTGTTGGTCTGGAAAACCTGATCGAAGAAGCCGCGAACCTTTTGCCGCCACTTTTTGCGGAAATCCTCAAGGTGTTTCACAGCTTCATGGAGGTCCATAAATATGAACCGCGTGGACCAGCGATATTCAATCGGCAGCTCGCCCAGCGCCGAGAGGATGCCCGGCGTCGATTCCATCGGGAAACCTTCGATCGCTACCGTCTGGACGAAGTTGTTGCCGATGCGCGGGATTACGCCCGTCCACATTTCGACACCGCCGATGATGGAATCGAGATACATCGGGTTCGAGGGCAGCACGACCGGCTGATTTTTGCCGGTGACGCAGAATTGCAGCCACCGCAAAAAGTCGTCGTGCGTCACGGTCGAGCCGTCCTCATTTTCGACCTTGTGAGCGCGAAGGCGGGTCAGCTTCACGGCCGAGGACAGACGGCTTTCAAATGTGGTAATTTCGCGCTTGAAGCGTTCAACCAGGTCGGCCGTGCGTTGCTTGTTGTTCGGCCGCTCCCGATCGTCGTCAAACATCAGCTCGACAAACTTTTGCTCCGCTATGACCGGAGGGAAATAGGTCGCGGTAATGACGAAATAGCCCTCATACATGGTGCCGAGGGACTGGAATAATTCGCGCCTTTCCTGATCTATGGCGTCCGTCACCGGGTCAGGAAAATGCGACAGACCCGCAGCCGAGTAGGCGGCAGCAGGGCGGCGCGGCGCGTCAACGTGGATCATCCAGCCATTGCCCAGCCCGGCGAGAGCTTGGTTGATCCGAAAGCTGACCATATCGCGCTGGCGGTCGGTGGAGCTGGCGTTATCGTCGCCCTCATAAATCCACGCGGCCATGAACGAGCCGTTCTTGCCGACGATTACGCCATCATCGACCATCGCCCCATAGTTGAGCAGATCGGCAAGCCCTTCATCCTTGGAGCGATACCGGGCCAGCTTGCGTTCGGCCGCGTTGGCGAAGGACGCAAAGGCGAGGACCGCGAGCAGGGCCGCCCCGAAGATCGCTATGACGACAGCGATTGTCTGGATCATTTTTTCTTCCCCGGTTGCCGGTAGCGGCGGAATTGCAGGCGGCCGTTCTTGCGGAAGGGCGTGGAGTGAGCCGGGTAGTAGGGGCGATAGGTGCGGTGCCGCATGTAAACGAACCGCATCAGCGGGTCCGATTTCGCCATGAGACGACAGGCCCACACGCCTGCAAACCAGATCAGCAGGCCAGCGGCCCACGCCTTCAAGGAATTGATGGCCGGAACGATCAGCGCCATCGACGCTAGGCCCGTGAGCATGACCAGCTCGCGGTCCCCACCCAAAAACAGATTGTTGCGGACGCCAGAGCGGCGAATAGGCACTGATCGCAGAGCCATGTTGACCGGCCCTCCCCTTTAGCCTGCCAGCGCGGGCGAAGCGGTGCCGGTAATCACCGCACCGCCGCCCGTGATGGAGGACAGGACCGAGTTAGCGCCGACGAGCATCGAGGCGACGAGGACGATCAGCAACAGCGTTCGCACAAAGCCGTTGAGATCGCCGCCGAAGATCAGGACACCACCGGCAACGACGATGCCGACGAGGGCGAAGGTATAACCGACGGTGCCGGTCATCGACTGGCGCACCTTGGTCAGATAGGATTCGTAAGGCAGGCCGCCCGTGGTATCCGAGGCCCAAGCCGCGTGAGGCCAGAGCAGGAGCATGACGAGCGCCAGCCCCAGCATACCCCATATGAGCGCCTTACGGCGGGCGGCGGCGTCATTCCAAAACAACGTCATATGTCATGCTCCTTCACAGTTTGCGCAAAATGTATTTCCCATCCACGAAGCCCCCGACTTCCAGCAGGCTTTCAATGCGGCGACCCTCTGGCGTGCGCGCGATGTGGACGATCAAATGCACCGCATCACCAATCAGCGGCTCAATCGGCCGTGGTGAATCGGGGTGCATACTGATGAGCATTTGGAGCCTGCTAAGGCCCGCTTCGGCGTTGTTGGCGTGCAGCGTGGCCGCTCCGCCCTCGTGGCCGGTGTTCCACGCCATGAGCAGGTCGAGGGCTTCCGGGCCGCGCACCTCGCCCACTAGGATACGATCGGGCCGCATCCGCAGCGTGGTTTTGAGCAGCGCCGTCATGGTGATTTGCGGGGACGTGTGGAACTGGACGTAGTTTTCAGCGGCGCATTGAATCTCGCCGGTATCTTCAATGATTACGAGCCGTTCGGTCGGGTCCGCGTCCACCATCCCGTTGATAATGGCATTCACTAGCGTTGTTTTGCCGCTGCCGGTGCCGCCAATCACCAGAATGTTGCGGTGCGCGCGGATAGCCTCATGGATGAGGCTGCATTGCTCCGCCGTCATAATCCCGCCCTCCACATATTGTTCGAGGGTAAAGATCGCCACGGCGCGTTTTCGGATGGCGAAGGTCGGCGCGGGCACGACCGGGGGCATCTGTCCGGCGAAGCGCGAGCCATCTATAGGAAATTCGCCTTCCAGAACCGGGGAGGCCCGCGTCACTTCCTTGTTATGATAGCCAGCGACCGCCTTGATGATCGCCTCGGCCCGGCTTGGGGCGACCTTACCGATGCAGATCATGCGTTCGCCAAGGCGTTCCAGCCATAGCTTGCCATCGGCGTTCAGGATCAGCTCAACGGTCTTGGGGTCGGCAAGCGCATCCAACATAAGCGGTTGCATGGAGCGGCGAAGCATCTCCTTCGCACGCTCTTTTACCGTATCTTGAGCGGGTTCCCCCTTGGCCTCCATGAAGCACCGTCCCTGCCAAAACAAAATGGACGCAAGGGATATACCGGAATTTTCATGGAGGCAACCAGAACGATTGCAAAGAATTAGGTTCAGATTGGGGGGATTGTCAGGACCGACGCAACTTAGCGTGGGCAGCCTTGTGCCATTGTGCTATCTGAAACGCTTGATGATCCGTGACGATAGCGGAAACGCGCTTATAACCGGGAGGAAGCCCCAGCTTTTTATCTTCTTTTGATAAGGTATCGGCTAGGCTGGCGTCCCAGCCATCGGTGCCGATAGGCGGCGGTTCCAGTAGCGCGACAAGCGGGACTTCCAGAGCATTTGCGATGGCGACGATTGTTTCGAGCGACGGGTTTCCCTTACCGGCTGTAACGTCAGATACGAAGGACACAGACAGCCCCGCGTTCTCCGCGAGGTCTTTTTTCTTGAGCCGTCTTAAGGCCAAGAAGCGGTTAATGTTAATCGCGAGAACCTTCCGATACACAGGTTCGGTTTCTTTCTTCCGCAAGGGGGTTGGTTTTAGCCGCTAAAATTCCGGGTAGCTGCGGAGGATATGCCGGAGCGCGCGAGAAAGGAAGCGGTATGACGCCGAATATGATTGTTTATAGCATCATTTTTGGACGAGCCGGGCCGAGCGCGCGAGCGCGCATAACGGGTGGCAGCGAACGGATTGAAAGAAGAAAGTGACGCGCGAGAGACAAGATCAGGCTTCCGCGTAATTCTCTTTGGCGTCCATTCCGTAAATGCTCGCAGGATCGAGCGCAGGCCCCAAGATGCTAATTGCCGATCAGATCGCGGCGACCAATTTTGAAAATTACGGCTGTAGCGCGTAGCTCGATAATGTAAGGCTATAGCTTCGATTCTTTCAGTTGGTAGGCCCAAGAAGCCACTCGTTGATGCTCTTGAACTGCGGACTTCAACGTAAACGCAGACCGCTTTTCTATATATGTCTTTCAGTCGCCAGCATATTTTTTCAGCACTGAATTGCCAGAACCTTTAATGTCCTTTAAGCCGGGGCATTATGGCGAATCATACGCAACTCAAACCCTCCACGCTGTCCCAGCGCAAACGCGCCAAGGCACAGAGCGAGCAGGGCTTTAAGCGCATGAGTTTGGCCTTGTCCCCTAAAGCCGTCGAGATCGTGGAGAGGGTGAAAGCCAGCAAGGGATTCACGTCCCGCGAGGCTGCAATCAACGCGATCCTAGAGCGGATCGGGGACGATATGTTTCTGCAACAGGAGTTTCTGGCCGTGAGTGGATAAGAAAATGCCCGGCTCGAAGCCGGGCACCCTCAAAACCGCTTAGTGGGACAGTGCGCCAACACTGAACCTACAGACAATTTCCCACTTAGCGGTTTTCGGACTTCGGTTCAAGGGCGCTTGATTCGCGCAACGGGATTTTTTTGCCTGTCTCCCGGCCCTTCGCAAAGGAGGGACGACGATGAGTGACACCAGAAGAAAAGGGCCGCTGGCGATCGGGGAGCTGACCCAGCAGCTTTTCGGCCGAGCCTATGGCGACCGTAGCCGGGGCGGGAAGCACATCACCAAGGCCCGCGTGCGCGGCGGCAGCAAGGAAGCCGGGAGCGACGTAGAAAAGGGCTTCCTCGCGGCGCGAGACACCAAGACGCGCAAGGGATGCTGGCGTGCGATCAATCTGGCGTTTGAAAAGGGCCGCGCCCTGCGCGCGGAGCTGCGGCGCGAGCCGCGCGAGATAACGCAGTTCGAGCACTATTGCATGAGCATCACCAATTCCACGATCCGGGTGTATCAAGCCCTGTTGCGGATGGAGGAGCGTTTCAGGGGCAACGTGGTGCCCAGCTATGAAATGATAGCCGAATGGGCGACCGTCTCTAGGGCCACCGTCGCAAGGGCCTTGAACGCCCTTACCAGCATCGGCTTGCTGGCGCGCCTGCGGCGCTACGTCCACACCGTCACAGAGGACGGGGCGCGATCAGAGCAGACCTCCAATGCCTATCGGGTGGAATTGCCGAGGATGCTTCTCGAATTGCTCGACCGGCGCAAGCGCCCTGCCCCGGTGCCCGACGACGAGGCCCAGCGCCTACAGGACCGGCTTGAAGATGAGGCTTGGATGCTCTCCCGGTTGAGCAAGGCCGATTACATACGGGAGACGACGACATGCAAGGCCACAGCGGAGGCCCTAATCAGCCTATGGAACGGCATTTGCGCCCGTGATGGCGTTGTTGCCTAGCCGTGAGTCTCATAATGGTTCTGAACCTCCCCTTGAGTTTATTTATCTAAGGTGATGCGGAGTTGCGCTAGTCGCGCAACGCTTAATTGAGACTGTTTGAACACCAAAAAGGGGGTAAGGCTCCGATTTGGGGAGCTGACATGCGTGTCCATTCGGGGCGCGGATAGCGGCACTCTGTAAAACTGCGGGGCAGCGACCAAATATGCCTTGCGATGGAGGCCATTTTAGCGGCTAAAAGATTTTCATGGCGGGCGAGCGTAACTTGACAGCAACCGGGAAACTTCCAATATATCGGATATGGCCGGGCTATGGTGCCAAGGTCGAAACCGGAGAAGTCCGATGAGCAACAGAGAGAGAATTGCCGCCGTGCTGGTTGGCGAAGAAGACCGGATTATGTGCCTGCCCCGGCTGTTCGGGCTGGCGCGCATGATCGAGGTCGAGGCCGTCACCTATGGCTATATGTCCAAGCTATCCGCCGACTACACGGGCGCATATTGGCATTTCTACACCCTATCGAACGGCGGGTTCTACATGGCCCCCGGCGATCAGCCCCAATATCGTCTGGAATGGGACGGCAACGGCTTCTCTGGCGACGTTTCGGCCGACGCGGCGGGCCTTATAGCCACCCTGTTCATGCTGGGGCATATGCACGAAAAATACGGCGAGGATCAATTTGCCCAGCTCTATGCGTGGGCATCTGCCTATGCCGCCCAACATTCGGAAGCGGGGCCGATCGGTGCCGCGCTCGACTAGCGCCACAGGGGGGCAGCGTGCCCCCCTTCCCTTCCCTGCCTATCGGGCATATTCCTCATTCGGCCGCCATGAGGAGCAACGCCAGCGAAGGAACAGACGCGCGCATGATTGATGTTCGGCCAGATTGCCTATTGCCCGCCGATCAGGGGTGGCAGCAGCCGACGCCGGACGAGGTAAGGGCGATCCTCAAAGCAGCGGACATGACAGGCGGCCGCGCGTCCAAGTTTCTAGGCTTGAGCAATACCCGCGTTATTCGGCGCTGGACGGGCGGCGACGATCAGATTCCTTATTCGGCATGGGCGCTGTTGTGCGCGGCTGCGGGTTTGGGGAATATTTGGGAACGCCAGAACGACGATTTTAGCGGCTAAAATTATCACCGTTGGGACTTTACGGGGGCTTGACACGGTTCGGGATGCTGTCATTATATCGGTTGTGACCGGGCAACCCGCCAAGGTCGAAACCGGAGTATTCCGATGAAAGCGAAAATTCCCCCGCTGCCCGCACGTTTTGCGGTCATGCGGCTTCCCAATCCTCCACCCGCATGGGAGGGCAACCGCGTGGATTACGTCATTGCGGCCGTCTGGACGTTCGGAGTCCTGATCTGGACCGTCGCGCGCTTCATCATCCCGCTTGTCGTTTTCTGGCAGTTTTGCCGGATGCTCTGGTATTGGAACACGCCAGATGTTCATGCCGGTTGGCAGTTCCTCGCTTATTACGCGGTCTATATCGCCCTCTACATCTTCCTTGGCGTCTATGAGCCGAAGCTATACCGCGAGAAGAATCGCGGCAGGCGCAATGGATAAACGCTTGAGCGCGTCGGCCTTTGAGCGAGCTGCTGGACGGCTCAATATCGCGGTGCGTCCGCTCGACATGGCGCGCGCCGTTCTGGTGGACGGTGAAGCGCAATCGGCCGTGGCGAAGCGCGAAGGCGTATCCCGCAACGCCGTTTGTCTGGCGGTCAACCGGATTTGGAACGCGCATAGCGAGGTTCCCGAAGGTTTCGAGCGTGTGACGGCGATTTTACCGAAACATAAAGCCTTCCTTGTGCGGCAATGGCAGCGCGAGGCGGTGGAAAGATTGGACGCCAAACGATGAAAACACTTGTCATAGCGAACCAGAAAGGCGGCGTTGGTAAAACTTCGACGACCGTTCATCTTGCCTATTACTTCAAAGAACAGGGATTGAAGGTCGCAGTTATTGACTTGGACACCCAAGGAAATGCCAGCTTCACCCTTGGCGAATATGATAGCGGAGCCTTGGCGAGCGGCCTTTTCGATGCCGTGTCACAATTCGACCTGGCTAACGCCGGGGGGATCGCTGTCTTTTCTGCCGACGCGCGGTTGGCTGATCTTGAGAAACTAGATCTCGGTGCGGCTGCTGGCGCGTTCAAGCGCAGTCTGGCCGTGATCGAGGCGGAAGGCTTTGACGTGTGCCTGATAGATACCCCCCCTTCCCTTGGGGTCCGAATGGCAGCGGCGTTGCTATCGGCCGACTTCGCCGCCTCGCCCATCGAGCTTGAAGCCTACAGCTTGCAGGGCATTGAGAAGATGGTGACGACGATCGCCAATATCCGGCGCGCGAACCCGGCGCTGAAATTCCTTGGCATGATACCGAGCAAGGTTGATGGCCGGAATCCCCGTCACGGGCAGCACCTTGACGAGCTGACCCGTGCTTATCCCCAGTTGGTCATTCCGACGCCGATCGGGAACCGGAGCAGCGTTGCGGACGCGCTGGCGTCGGGCGTGCCGGTTTGGTCGATCAAACGGACTTCGGCGCGGAAAGCGGCGCAGGAAATGCGAGCGATGGCCCGCCACATTCAGGAAAAGATGGAGATTTGACGATGGCCGACAACACCGAGGACAAGAAGCCGGGCAAATCGTCCACCAAAGCCGCGCAGAAGCCCGCGCAGAACGCGGGGCTAGGGTTGGAGGGGTTGGGCGACCTTTCGAGCCTCCTAGCCTCTCCTGCGGCCCCGGAGGGCGGTTCTGGCGCTCCGCTCGAATTGGAGCTGGCGCTGATTGACGAAGACCCGAACCAGCCCCGCAAGCAGTTTGACGAAAATTCGCTGGCGGAAATGGCCGAGACGATCAGGGAGCGCGGCGTGAAGACGCCTATTTCCGTTCGGCCCAATCCCAAGGTGGAGGGGCGCTATCTCATCAACCACGGCGCGCGCCGCTATCGCGCGTCCCTGTTGGCCGAGAAAGTGACAATTCCGGGCTTCATCGACCCCGATTATACCGAGGCCGATCAGGTCATTGAGAATTTGCAGCGGGACGCTCTCACGGCCCGCGAGATTGCCGACTACATCGGCCGCGAGCTGGCCAACGGGAAAAAGAAGGGCGAGATTGCCAAGGCCATCGGGAAATCCCCGGCCTTTGTCACCCAGCACGCGGTATTGCTCGATTTGCCGGAGCCGATCGCCAAGGCGTTCCAGAGCGGGCGTTGCAAGGACGTGACGTTGATCTATGACCTTGTGGGCCTCCACAAGAAGCATAGCGAGGGCGTTGCGCGCTGGCTGGCCGATGCCGATCAGGAGATTACGCGCGGATCGGTGCGGCTCTTGAAGGAGTTCCTTGAGTCCGGCTTGAGCGGCGAGGCCGAGGAGGAATCGGGCGACGACGAGGGCAACGGCGGCGCTAGTGACGACGCCGGGGCCGGAGAGGAGAAGGAACCGAAGGAGGAAGACCCGCTAAAGCTGAAAAAGGCCATTGTGCAGGTTTCTCATAACAAGCGCCCTGCCCGTCTGATCCTGAATAAGCGGCCCTCGCGCGATGGCGTGGCGTGGATCAAGTATGAAGACAGCGGCGAGGAAACCGAGGCCGATCTTGGAAAAGTGCAGCTTCTTGCGCTTCTTGAAGGATAGTCCCCTCCCCTGCCCAGCCTTACAGGCCCCGCTTGTGCGGGGCCTTTTTTATGGCGCGAGAGGTAAGAAAATCGGATATAGTGCAAGCTAGAAATTTTAGCCGCTAAAGGAACGGCCATGCAGGACACGCCGATTGCAGACCCGGACAAGTTTTCGCTGGACGAGGGAACGGGCGACCCACAGGCCGACGCCGACCGGCTGTTAGACGAGGCGCGCACGCTGGATAGTCAGGAAACGGCAGCTATCGCCACCGCGCCAACCGAGGAAACCTATAACGCCCAGCTACAGACGGTCATTGAGGAGAAGGTTGAACAGGCGAACCAGATCGAGGACCGCCTAGAAAGCATGATGGAGCAGCAAACCGCCCGTTTGCAGCAAATCCAGCAGCAGCCCCCCGGCTTCCTGTCCCTGCCCGGCAAGCGCCAAGCATGGCAGGCCCGGATTGCCAACGCGCAAGCGGCCGTGCAGCGGATCGCGGTAAGGCTGGAAGCCGTGCGCGAAATCCGCGACGGCATGGCCGTTCACGGCCCGCGCGTGGAGACGATCGCAGCGGCCAAGCTCGAATATCGAGAGCCGAAACTTGTCGATGATTTCGAGGAGCTGATGCAGGCACGTCGGTTGCATGAGCTGCACATGCGCGCGGAGCGGGAGAAAGAACAGATCAGGGAAAAGACGATCGAGCGCGGCGCGGACGATCGGAAACCGGCAGGCCGCACGCTCGCGCGCGGATTGGCGAGAGATGGGGGATAGTGCGACATGGGGGAGGGGCCTTCGCTGGCGTCAATGATGGAACAGGGCGGCGGCCAACACTACCAGCGCCGCGATCAGCGTCAGGCCCGACGCTAGGAGATTGCGGTTAGCGACGGCCCGGCCATCGTTTAGGGGCTTTTGCAGCCCCGTCCCGATATGCTCCCCCACTTCCTTGATGATCGCCTTCGCTGCGGCCTCCATACGCTCGTTCATGGCGGCTTCCGAGGCGTCCAGCGCCGCGTTCAGCACCGATTCCGCCTTGTCGGTGATGGCAATCGACCAACGATCGCTCATGTCTTCCAGCTCGCTTTTGAACGCCTTTAGTTGCTCCTCCTGCGCATCGGCGCTTTCGCCCAGCAACATCGCGTTGATGGTTTGGAGGATCATCAAGGGATCATCGGCGGACAGCGTGACCCCGTGCTGGCGCGAGATTTCCGCGATCAGCGCCGCGATTTTTTCGTGATCGGCCATTACACGACCTTAGCCTTGTCGAGTTCGGCAAAGACCGCATCACGAACGCGGCCGAGGCGGTGACGCTGCATCAGGGCTATGTCGCCATCGGCAAGCGTTTCCTCAAAAGTCTTGCGCGCGGCCAGCATGTCCCGAACGTCCGCCCCGAAGGTTTCCTTTTTCAGATCGGGAAGGGTGACGATCGCGGCGACCCGATCCTTTAGCTCCCGGTAGGCTTTGAGCTGTTCAAAGCTCTTGCCCTCTGCCTCCACAGGCCCATGATAAGGGTTGAGCCACACGACGATTGCAGCCGGATCGGGGAAGGCTTCGGCTACCGAGGCGAAGCCTTGAAGCGTGTCGATCAGCGATTGCCCGCCCACGATGATAGTGTGCAGGATGAGCTTATGGCCCAGATCGGCAATCACGTCTGGCGCGCCGTTGTCGAACATATAGGAGGATAGGGCGCTGTAGCTGCTCGCGCCGCTGTCAATGACCACCGATTCCTTGGAACCGGCGATCATTTCCATCATCGCATCGAATTTGCGCGGGTTTATGTCGCCGTTTTCCAGCAGCTCGACCTTGGACACGTTGAGGGACTGGAACCCGGCGAGGGTGGCGTTGATCGGATCGGTATCAATGCAGAGCGGGCTTTCCCCCCGCTTGGTCAGATATTGGGCGAGCATCGAGGCGGCGAGCGATTTACCGACGCCTCCCTTGCCCTGCAAAACTATGTGGACGTTACTCATACCAAATCCTCTTTGTTCGGAGTGGCCGGGTGATTGAAACGCGCCGGTTTGGGCCGGGGCGGCGGATCAGCGGCGGCCGAGGCCGCCGCTGATCGGGAAGGGGAGGGGGGCGCTGGCGCTGCCTTCGGCGGTTCTCCGGTAGCTGGCGCGCGATACCGGCGAACGAATTTGGCGAACCACGCATAGCCGAAGCTAATGCGGCCTTCCTCCGTCAGCAGCTCCCATATGCCGCGCACCGGCCATCCTTCCGCAAGGGCTGCATCTATGTCCGATCGAGCCGCGAGGAATTGTGCGAGGTTCCGGTTTTTGCCCCCCGGCTCCCGTGAGGCCGCCCGTTCGCGCAATCGCTCCGTGAAGGATTTCCCGCTGTCTGTCATTTCCACCTACGATATTTTTCGGCGCACAATCGGCTATAAAGCGTTCATAAACCGGCCACGAACCGATGAACTCACGCTATATCCTATTTTTCTGCCAGATTGGGCCGGGTGGCGCTAGATATTTTCGGGGGTGAACGATATATGATCGTTCCAGCAACAGTTTCTATTTGGTGTCTAAACGTCGAAGACGGGGCAGGATAGGTAATGGAGGCATCCACGCAAGCGCGGACACCCCCATTACTCCCCTTATTCGCACCGGGGGCGCTCAACGGGAATCCTGCTCTGCGAGGCCCGCCGCTACCGCGTCGAAAGGGAGAGAGTTGAACGACAAGCCCAAGGCCAAACGCGAACGGCACCACGTCAAGATATGGTGCAGCGCGGAGGAGAAAGCGGAGATCGAAGCCGCCGCGCAGGCAACCGGCTTGAGCGCATCCACCTATCTCCGCGTCCTTGGATTAGGGCATGAGCCGCGCCCTCTGATCGACATAGAACAGGGGCGCGAGTTGTTGCGCGTGAATGGCGACCTTGGCCGCCTTGGCGGCCTGTTGAAGCTATGGCTTACCGACGACGCCAAGTTGGAGGAGATGGCCCCGGAGCGGATGCCGGTTATCATCCGGGGCGTGCTGGCCAAAATCGAGGCCAATCAGGAGGAGTTATCCGGCATCATTCGGAAGGTCTTGCGCTCCCGGCAAGATTTTAGCGGCTAAAAAAGGGGCCGCGCCGATGATCGCAAAACACGTCCCCATGAAGGCGACTTCCAAGAGCGATTTTGGCGGGTTGGTGCGATACATCACCAGCGCGCAGGGACGTGACGAGCGCGTGGGTCTGGTGACTGTCACCAACTGCAACGGCCATACGCCAGAAGATGCTGCGCAGGACGTTATGCTTGTCCAATCCGCCAACCAGCGGGCGGCGTCGGATAAGACCTACCACTTGATTATTTCCTTCCGGCCCGGCGAGAATCCCAGCGCCGAGGTTATGCGTGACATAGAGGAGGCGGTATGCGCCGCGTTGGGCTTTGCCGAGCATCAACGGGTTAGCGCCGTCCACCACGACACCGACAACACGCATATTCATCTAGCGATCAACAAGATTCACCCTGTCCGGCACACGATCCACGCGCCGTTGCGGGATTATCAAACCCTTGCCGCTGTTTGTGAGCGGCTAGAGGTCAAGCACGGGTTAGAGCCGGATAATCATGCGGCCCGGCAGCGCGCGGGAGAAGCACGCGCGCGCGACATGGAGCAGATCGCGGGCACGGAAAGCCTGATAGGTTGGGCGCAGCGGAATTGCGCCGAGCCATTGAAGGCCGCCGCGAGTTGGGCCGAGTTGCACCAGATCGCGGCCAATTTCGGCTTGTCGGTGCAGGCGCGCGGCAACGGCCTGATATTTGCGGCGATGGACGGAACGACCGTAAAGGCCAGCTCCATCGCGCGCGAGCTGTCAAAAGGGGCGCTAGAGAAACGCTTGGGAGCCTTCCAGAGCGCACAGGGAGGGGAGGGGGCACCGAAGGCCCGTCAGACCTATGAAAAGCGCCCCGTGCCCTCCCGTATCGACACCAGCGCCCTATTCTCCGCCTACCGCGAGCAGCAGGGCACACGCGCCACGCGCCGAAAGGTCGAGCTGGCCGAGGCCGCAGCCAAGCGCCGCGCGGCCATTGAACAGGTGAAGCGCATCGGGAGGACGAAGCGGGCGGCGATAAAGCTGCTAGGTGGCGGCCCGGTTGTTAAGCGCCTCAATTACGCATTGGCGGCCCGCTCCACCAAGGCCGCCATTGCCAAGATTGTCGCCGCCCACGGGCGGGAACGGGAGCGCATTGCGTCGCGCAATTCCCGGCGCGGGTGGAATGACTGGCTACAGGAGCAGGCCAAGGCAGGCGACCAGACCGCCCTTGAGGCCCTGCGCGCGCGGGAGGGGCGGCGCACAGCCCCCAATGACGCGCTGCATATAGCCGCCATGCCGACCGCAGCGCATCCCGCAGCGATCAGGCAAGACCACATCACTAAGCGCGGGACGATCATCTACCGCACCGCCAATGCAGCGGTGCGCGATGATGGCCAGCGCCTGCATGTATCGCGCGGGGCGCAGATCGAGGGCGTTGTTGCCGCCTTGCGGCTTGCGCACGAACGCTATGGCGACAGGCTGGCGATTAGCGGCAGCGATCAATTCAAGGCCCTTGTGGTGGAAGCCGCCGCCCGTTCGGCCATGCCCATCACTTTCGCGGACCCCGATCTAGAGGCCCGCCGTCAAAATATCAGGCAAGAGGAGCGTGCGCGTGACAGACAAATCATTGGACGAGGAGATAGAGGCGGCGCTGGCGTTGTTGGGCGAAACGCCGTCAATGGCGCTGGACGAGACGCCAGCGCCACAGCACCAGGTCGAAACGGGACATTCCGACCCGGAGCCGTCAGCGCCGGAGGAACCAACGCCGGAACCGGCCTTGCAGCCGGAGGAGCCAGCATCGCCGCCGTTGGAATTGGTCACGCACAGCCCGCCAGAAATGGACATTCTAGCGCCGGAGGAGCCGAGGCCCCCAGCGAGCGCGCCGTTAAGCCCAACATTGGCCGCGTTGGACGAGAGCCGCCGCCCGAAAGCCGAGGTAGTTTGCGCGACCTGTCCAAACTCGGTCTGGTTCAGCACGCCGAGCGAGGTAGCTTGCTATTGCCGCGTCATGTTCATTCAGACGTGGACGACCAAAAAGCCCGGCCAGATCGTCTTGTGCGACGGGACTACGATCGGCCGCGAATGAGCGACGATCAGGCCAGAGCAGCGGATAAATACATTGCGGAACGTAATGCGAAGCGTCACATTGGAATGGATATACCGGCGCATCGGCTGTTCACTGGCGATCATGGGCCGCTGATTTACGCCGGGACGCGACAAATCGAAGGGCAGAAATTGATACTCCTAAGAGATGGCGCTGACATGCTTGTGCTGCCCGTGGACGCGCGCAGCGCCGCCCGCGCGGGCAAGCTGGCGATTGGCGAGCCGATCGAGATTGCCAGCAACGGCACCGTCAAAAGCAAGGGGCGCAGCCGGTAACGGCCGCGAGAAGGGCAAAGCATGGCAAAGAAGCGCAATACAGCCATCGGGCCGCAAGTGCGGGAGCGCGGAAGCAAGGGCGATAATCGCCCGTTGCTGGCGGCCCTTGTGGCCGGTTCCGCCCTTGGAGGCTTATGGAGCGCAACGCAGATGTTCGCGCACCAGATGGCCTATCAGGCTACCTTGGGGCCGAACGCGGGCCATATCTATGCCCCGTGGCGTTTCCTGCAATGGTTCAGCAAATGGAGCGAGGTTCCGGCGCTGAAACCCGCCTTCGGGCAAGCCGTGGGCGTGGGCACCGTGGTTTTCGGCGTGGGCGTCCTGATAACCGCTGCTGTCAAACTGGCGAAATCGAATGCCGGGAAGGGCAATGCCTATCTGCATGGATCGGCCCGCTGGGCCGACATGGAGGACATTCGCGCGGCCAGCCTCGTTGAAAATGATGGGGTCTATATTGGCGCATATCAGGAGAAGAACGGGAAGACGGTCTATCTACGCCATTCCGGCCCGGAGCATTGCCTAACCTATGCCCCGACCCGATCGGGGAAGGGCGTGGGCCTTGTCATCCCGACGCTGCTTTCGTGGCCGCATAGCGCCGTCATCACCGATTTGAAGGGCGAGCTATGGGCGTTGACCGCCGGTTGGAGGAAGCAGCACGCCAACCAGATCGTCATGCGGTTTGAACCGGCCAGTTCGCGCGGCTCCGCCCACTGGAACCCGCTGGACGAAATCAGGGTAGGGACTGACAACGAAGTCGCAGACGTTCAGAATCTCGCTACGCTGATAGTGGACCCGGACGGGAAGGGGGTCGAAAGCCATTGGCAAAAGACCTCGCGGGCGCTTCTGGTAGGCGTGATCCTGCATGTCATCTACAAAGCCAAGCATGGCGGCAACGCGGCGACCTTGGCCGAAGTGGATGCCGTATTGGCCGATCCGGTTCGGCCCGCGCAGGAAGTTTGGGAGGAAATGCTTACGTTCGGCCATTTGCCGGGCGGCAAAAATCATCCCGTTGTCGGCAAAGCCGCACGCGCCCAGCTCAATCGCCCCGATGATGAGGGCGGATCGGTTCTATCGACCGCGCAGAGCTATCTAGAATTATATCAAGACCCGGTTGTGGCCGCGAATACCGCCACTTCCGATTTTCTCATTCGTGACCTGATGAACAGCGAGAGGCCGGTTAGCCTCTACATCATCACCCAGCCCACGGATAAGGACCGGCTGCGCCCGCTTGTCCGCGTCATGCTCAACATGATGGTGCGTATCCTCGCGCCCAAGCAGGAGTTCGAGGAGGGCCGCGTAGTTCAGAGCTACAAGCACCGCGCGCTATTTATGATTGATGAGTTTCCCAGCCTTGGGAAACTTGGAATCATTCAGGAGTCCTTGGCGTTCGCCGCAGGCTACGGCCTGAAATTCTATCTCATTTGTCAGGACACCAACCAGCTTAGGAGCCGGGAAACCGGCTATGGGCCGGATGAGCTGATAACCTCCAATGCTCATATCCAGAACGCCTATCCGCCCAACCGCGTTGAGACGGCCGAGCATCTTTCCAAACTCACCGGGCAGACCACCGTTCTTAAAGAGCAAATCACTAAAAGCACGGGACGCGGGGGCGGGGGGTTCTTTGGTGGCACCGTGTCCAAGACCGTGCAGGAAACCCAGCGCCCGCTTTTGACGCCGGATGAGTGCATGAGGATGCCGGGGCCGAAGAAGACCCCGGACGGAGATATTTCGGAAGCGGGCGACATGCTGATTTATGTCGCAGGCTATCCCATGATCTACGGCCGTCAGCCCCTCTATTTCCAAGACCCGACCTTTAGTGCCCGCGCCAAGATTCCCGCGCCGGATCGGAGCGACACGATCAGGGGCAATCAAGCGCCGAAGCCGCCCGAAGGGGGCCGGAGGATCAAACTATGAAGCGGCCGAGCTTCGCCAAGGTCAGCCGCTATGCGGTTTGTGGCGTGGCGGGGGCCATGATCGCCATGCTTGGCGCGAAGGCGGCGGGCCTTCGCTTCAACGCTACGCCGAGCATCCCGCTAGGCGTCTATCGGGCGACGGGCGGGACCGCGCAAAAGGGCGATCTTGTGGCGTTCTGTCCGCCCGCAGCGCCGCCCTTTTTGGAGGCGTTGCGTAGGCGCTACATCGAACCCGGCGACTGCCCCAGCGGAAGCTATGAAATGATGAAGCGGATTTTAGCCGCTAAAGGCGACCGCGTTCAGATTGGCGGGCAGGGCGTGCGGATCAACGGCCGCCTTGTCCCCGACAGCGCCCCGCAGCTTGCCGATGGGGCAGGGCGGGCCTTGCCCCGGCTCAATGCCGATTGGACGCTAGGCGACGGGGAAATCCTTGTCCTTGGCGATGGCGCGGCCTCTTTCGACGGCCGCTATTTCGGGCCGATCAGCGCGCGGCAAGTGACCGCCCCTATCAAACCCGTAGTGACGTGGTGACGGCATGAGCGGGGAGATCATTGTCATTGCTGAAAAGCCCGAACTCGCGCGGGCCATTGCCGAGGGCCTTGGGGGAGGGGCGCGACAAGACGGCTTCATAGATTGCGGCCGTCATTATGTGACATGGGCGATCGGCCACATGCTTGAGCTGGTGGACCCGCAAGACCCGTGGAACATGGCCGCGCTGCCGATCAGCTTCATCCCGTGGGAAAAGCGGCCCGTCGCCAAGACGAGCGCCCAGCTCCGCACGATCGGCAAACTCCTCAAATCGGCGCGGAGCGTCATTCACGCGGGCGACCCCGACGATGAGGGCCAGCTTATTGTTGACGAGATTCTGCAATGGGCCGGGAGCCGGTTGCCGGTCCAACGCCTGCTAATCAATGACAACAATCTAAAGGTTGTGCAGCGGGCCTTGGCGTCCATGCGGGATAACCGTGAATTTGCCGGGTTGTCCGCATCGGCCGAGGCGCGCAGCGTGGGCGACTTGCTCTATGGCGTGAACATGACCCGCGCCTATACCCTCGCGGCGCAGGCGCGGGGGTTTCAGGGCGTTCTTAGCGTCGGCCGCGTGCAGACCCCTATCTTGGGCCTTGTCGTCCGCCGTGACCGCGATTTTGAGGCGCACACCAAGAGCTATTATTACACGGTTTCGGGCCAGTTCAGTTTCGCCGGGCTGACCTTTCCCGCGCGCTACCAGATCGGGGAGGGCGACCCGGTTGATGAGCAGCGCCGCTTGATCGACCGCAATTTTGCGACGGCGGTAGCCGGGACGGTGCAGGGGCAACCGGCTCGCATCGCCAGCGCCAAGACCACGGCGAAAGAGGCAGCGCCGCCGCTGCCCTACAACCTCTTGAAGCTGCAAACCGATGCCGCACGGAAATTCGGCTATAAGCCCAATCAGGTGAAGGACATTACGCAGGCGTTGCGGGAGAAGCATCGCCTTATCACCTACAACCGCAGCGACAGCGAATATTTGAGTGATGAGCAGCACGCGGACGCCCCCGGCGTGCTGGCGGCCGTCGCCGCGACGGTCCCGATGCTGGCGGCGATCGCGCAGCGCGCGGACCCGGCGATAAAAAGCCGTGCCTTCAACTCGCAGAAGGTTTCCGCGCATCACGCCATCATTCCGACCGAAGCCACGGCCGATTTTGCCGCGCTGACAGAGCCGGAGCAGCGAATCTATATGCTGATCGCGCGCGCCTATGTCGCGCAGTTCTGGCCCGCGAACCAATATGACCAGACCGAAATCGAGATAGAGGTTGCGGGTCACGCCTTTGCCGCGCGGGGCAAGGTTGTGACCAAGCCGGGTTGGACGGTTCTCTATAAGAACGATGTAGGCAATGAGGACATTGCCGAGGACGAGGACACCCTTGCGGCCGATTTGCGTTCGATCGCGTCGGGCATGGCCGGGCAATGCCTTTCCGCCAGCGCCGACCAGCAGGAAACCAAGCCCAAGCCGCTCTATACGATGGCCACGCTTTTGACCGACCTAACGCGGGTGGCCAAATATGTTCGGGACGAGCGGCTTAGGAAACTCCTGATCGAGAAGGACAAGGGGAAGGCGGGCGAGCATGGCGGAATTGGAACCCCGGCGACCCGCGACAGCATCATAGCCACGCTTTTCGATCGCGGCTTTTTGATCGAGAAGGGCAAGAATATCGTCAGCTCCCCGCAGGCGCGCGGCTTCTATGACGCCTTGCCGGATCAGGCGAAATTTCCCGACATGACCGCCATTTGGCACGAACAGCAGCGCGCGATTGCCGAGGGCAAGAGCGATGCCATGACATTCGTTCGCGGACTGGCCGATTATGTCGGCCGCGAGGTCGCGCGGGTGAAAGAGCAGGGCCTTGCCATAGCGATCGACGCGCCGCCTTGCCCGTCATGTTCCAAGCCGCTGCGCCGGATCAAAGGGAGCAAGGGCTATTTTTGGTCCTGCACCGGCTATGCCGACGGCTGTAAATTCACCGCCAATGACAAGGCGGGCAAGTCGGAGCTGGTGAAGGCTCCCGCGCCCGTGCCGTCGCAGCAGCACAAATGCCAAGCGTGCGGCGCTGGCCTAGTGCGGCGTCCTTCCGCGAAAAAGAAGGGGGCCTTCTGGTGGAGTTGCAGCGCCTATCCCGGCTGCAAACAGACCTATTTCGACAACAAGGGACAGCCCGATTTCAGCAAAGGAGAACGAGCATGACGGATCAACCCAATGCGCAGGACGTGCCCACCCTTGACGAGCTGGTGACGCGCAAACTTGCCGACGCCGAGACTCCCGGCGCAGTTGTGGAGTTCGACCCGGAGGAGGCGGAGCGGGCGGGGGCCTTTGTTGAGGATGCCATGAGCGAGGCCGACGCGCGCGAGGCCGAGGAAGGGCTTGATGGTGACGCGGAGCCGATCGCCACGGGACGCGGCGAATTGATCGCGGCAGCGCGCAACGCCGACTAATCGGGAGGAGGCGAGGATATGGCCGAGGGCAAGATACCTTTTCACCAGCGCGTTGCCGACAAGCTGATAGAGCAGTTGAAGCAGGGCACCGCCCCTTGGCAAAAGCCTTGGGAGGCGACGGGCAGCAGCGGGTTGCCGTTCAACCCCACCACGGGGAAACGCTATCGCGGCGTCAATGTCCTCAATCTCATGTCCGAGGGCCGGGCTGATAATCGCTGGCTGACATACAAGCAGGCCGCAGCCCAAGGCGCACAGGTGCGGAAGGGCGAGAAAGGCTCCCTTGTCCAATACTGGCAGTTCGAGGAGGAGCGGGTAGTTCGGGACGAGAGCGGTAAGCCCGTTCTGGATGCCGAGGGTCGCCAGAGGAAAGAGAAGGTCGAGCTTGAGCGGCCCCGTGCGTTTTATGCCGTGGTGTTCAACGCCGAGCAGATCGACGGGCTTGCCCCGATCGTCACCACTACGCACGAATGGAATCCGGTGGAGCGGGCCGAGGCCATCTTGCGGGCGTCGGGCGCGAAAATCACCGAGGAAGCGGGCGACCGCGCCTATTATCGGCCTTCGACCGACAGCATCACCTTGCCGTTGCGGAGCCAGTTTCCGAGCGCGGATCGGTTCTACGCCACGGCGCTGCACGAGCTGGGGCACTGGACTGGCCACCCCAACCGCCTTGACCGGGATTTGGCGCACCCGTTCGGTTCGGAAGGCTATGCCCGCGAAGAATTGCGGGCCGAGATTGCGAGCCTCATAACCGGGCAGGAATTGCAGATCGGCCACGACCCGGAGCAGCACGCGGCCTATGTCGGATCATGGATCAAAGTCCTTGAGGAAGACCCGCTTGAGATTGTCCGTGCCGCATCGGACGCCGAGAAGATTCACACCTATGTTCTGGCGCTGGAACAAAAACAGGTTCAGCAGGTCGAGCAGGCACACGACCATACGCAATATTTCGTCAGCAACGAAAATACGCTTTGCTATCAGCAGTCGGGCATGGCGATGTTGGGCGTTCTTGCCAGCAATATAGACGGGCGCAACCCGATTAACGGGCCATTCTATGCCAGTCCGCTAGATCAAATCCGGCCTGCCACGCGCGAGGATTTTGACAGGTTCCGCGTTACTCTACCGCCAGACTTCCAGCAGGCGCAGGAGTATCGCCAGAATGATCTTGATGAGGGCGATCGGCTTGCGGTCGCGGACATGGCCAAGACTGTTCAAGCCTATGAGGAGTGGCAGAACGGCCCCCATTTCGAGGGGAACGAGGAAGCGGACCTAGTAATATCCGACGACCTCAATATGGAGCTGGACGAGCGTATAAAGGCCGCCTTCGCCAGACCGGGGCTTGCGGCGGCGCTCAATGCCTCCGGGTTTACGGTCGAGCGGCTGACAGACCATAGCGGCGACAGATGGGCCGCCGCAGCCGGGGCCGTTGCCGCCATAGGCGATCCTATACCGGAGCCGCAGCAGCACTATTCCGACCGCACTTTGCGCGCGCTGATCGACAAGCACGGTTGGGAGCCGGTTGATAGTGGCGGGCCGATGCACACCGTTCGACGGCAATTTGAGGGCGTCGGGCCGATCGGCACGATGATAACCCCGAACGGCGAGCGAAACCTTATGGCGGGCTATTCCGCAGATAGCGAACGCCGCCGCTATATCGCCTTGTCGCTTGGGCCGAACCAGATCACCGATTTTGACGGCCGCGACCAGAACCCGGAGGACGTTGCCCGCCTTGTCAATTTGAAGGCCGAGCAATATGCCGATGAGCGCCGCGAGCGGCAGGGCTTGGCCCCTCTCTATGCGGTCAATTCGCCGCCCTTGGGCATCGCCGCGACCGACCAGCGGGACGCCGCGCCAGAGCCTTCCACCCGCACATATCTTGCGGTCCCCTATCGGGAAAAGGACGAGGCGAAAGCCTTGGGCGCGAAATGGGATAAGGCCGAAAAGTCGTGGTATGTTCCGGCAGGCGCTAATGTCGAGCCGTTCCAGAAATGGCTTTCAAGCGCCGTAGAGGCACCCGCAGGAGATCTAGGCCAATCGCTCCCCGGCGAGCGCGCGCAGCGCCCCACGGCCCCGGAGCAGCCGCAGGAAGGGCAAACGATGCAGGAAACCCCGCGACAGGCACGCGAATATCTGGCGGTGCCTTATGGCGAACGAACCCTTGCCAAAGCCAACGGCGCGAAATGGGATGCCGCTCGCAAGAGTTGGTATGCGCCGGAGGGCGCGGACCCGGAGAAGCTGGCGCGCTGGAAAATAGACAATCAGCCGCGCCAGAAGGAGGCGAAAAGCCCGGAGGTCGAATTTGCCGACGCGATGAAATCTCTTGGCCTTGAGGTTCCCGCAGGGCACCCGATGATGGACGGCAAGACCCACCGCGTTCCGGCACAGGGCGATGGAAAGGGCGAGGCGGCGGGTTTCTATGTCGCCTTCACCGATGGCCACCCAGCGGGCTACATCAAGAACAACCGTTCGGGGCTGGATATGCGATGGAAAAGCACCGGCTACACGTTGAGCGAGGAGGAAAAGGCCCGGTTGAACGCCGAGGCCGCCACCAAGCGAGAGGAGCGCGAGCGGGAGCGGGCGGCGACATATGATGCGACGGCCGAGCGCGTGCAGCAGCGCGCCGCGCAATGCCGTCAGATCGAGCAGGCAACGCCCTACATGGAGAGGAAGGGTATTGCGCCGACGATCGGCGCGCTCGCCAGCGCCAGCGATACTACAATCCACCTTCCGGCGATCGACACCAGCGGCAAGCACTGGACGACGCAATATATTCAGGAAGACGGCACGAAGCGTTTTGCGAAGGAGAGCCACAAGGAAAGCTGTTTCCATGTGGTCAACGGGGGCGTGACGCCGCAGGCCGCACTAGCCGCGCTCGACAAGGCCCCGCGCATTATGATTGGCGAAGGCTACGCGACGATGGCGACCGTCTCTAGCGTGGTGGACCATGCGACCGTCGCGGCGTTCGATTCCGGCAACCTCCCCGCCGTCGCAGCCGCGTTGCGCGAGCGTTACCCCGACAAGCCGATTTTCATCATGGGCGAGGACGATCAGCGCGTCTTGGAGAAATTCGGCTACAATCCCGGCAAGGAGAAGGCGACCCAAGCGGCGCAGGCCGTGAACGGCGTTCCGGTCTTCCCGACCTTCGCCCCCGGCGAGCAGCAGGCCGACCCGGCACGCTTCACCGACTTCAACGACTTGCAGCAGAACAGCCGCTTGGGCCGTGAAGGCGCGGTGCGCCAGATCAGGGCGGCGATCGAGAACCCGCGTCAGCAGGAGCGGGAGGCTCCCCGGATCAAGCTGGACGACGAACGCGAAAGGAAGCGTTCCGGGCCGGTTATCGGAGACGATCAACCGGCCCAGCGCCGCAGCGTTCGACGCTAGATCAAGCGGAAACCAACTTCCTAGAATAGTCGAGGGAACGGAGCGCGGTTTTGAGATGGAAGGCGGTTATGTCGTCGTCCATCTCCACCGCGATAACGAGGCTTTCCCGTGCGAGGTCTATAGCGTGGAGGAGGCGGCGATATTGTTCATCGCTCAAGTCCGTGTCTCGCATTGTTCTCGCAGTTCGCGGGGCCTTCGCTTCATCCACGGTCAGGGTGACAGGCTCCCGATCGTCATGGCCTTCGGCCTCTAGCTCGCTAATGTAATGCAGCGAATGGAGCGCGTGTTTCAGTTGGAAGGCTGATAGATCGTCGCCCAGCTCCGCCGCGATAGCGAGGCTTTCGCGCGTGACGGCTATAGCATGTTGGAGGCGGTGATATTGTTCGTCGTTCAAGTCCATCATCACCCGACTCCGAAGCAGGTTCCAGAATGGCAATATACCTACGTTTGGACGATATGGCGCACCCGTTGAGCAAATTATTCGGGAAGCGGTTGAGGGCGCGGAGGCAGGCCCTCAAAATGTCGCAAGCGATGCTGCATGAGCAAACCGGCGTCACGGCTTCCTACATTTCGTTTATCGAGAACGGGAAGGCCAATCCGACCTTGGATGTTATGGCGCAGCTCGCGGACGCGATCGGGTGCCCTGTCTCGGAAATGTTGGCCGCTGAGGCATAGTCGCCGCTGTCTATGTGCTGCAGCATAGCCGCCCGCGTCTATGTCGCCGGTGGCATAGACGTTCCCGTCTATGATGCGGGCCGGTGAAGCCTCCTTGCTGGCTTAGGAGGTTGCAGCATCGAGCCGGAGCCGTAATCATCCGGTGCCATGAAGGAATGGCCCGATCCGAACGACGATACCGGCAGCGACTTGCTTATCCACATCGAGTTTTGGGGATTGCTGGCGCTTACCGGGCTTGCCTTCCTCGCGGGCGTTGGGCCGCCGATCGTCCGCTTTGTCCGTTCAGTCATCGGATAGGCGCGCACGCCTATGATGCTGTCCCGTGGCGGGGAACAATGTAGGCCCATATGCCGCCTTGGCTCGCCCACTCTGGATGCGAATAATTATAGGCCATCATGGCGAGCGTGAACAGCAGCAGCAGAAGCGCCGACAAATCGCCGCGCGAAAAGGGCCTGTTGTTATCGCCGTTCATCGCCTCTTTTGACACAGGAGCGGTAATCGGACCCTTGCCCGCCTTGGTTAAATGTTGGTGGACGAGCTGGGGGCGCAAAAAGATGGACCCGACAGCTAATGCAGCCGGGTCCAGTGAAAGAACCTAAATGATCGAGAAAGGTTCTTCGGGTCGCAGGGCTGATCTAGGATGCTTTGGTTAATCATTTCACAACGGCAACGAGTGCGGTGCTGGCCTGCTATGAGTCCACTTCCAGCAGCGCGGCGAGGATCGCAATTCGCTCGCCCGCAGGCAGCTCGCTAAACATGCGTTTCCAACGTGCCGCCTTGCGCTTGATCCTCTGGCGATCGGTGAAATCCACCCCGGCATGGGTGGCCCAATGCGCCGCGTCGGGCGCATAGTTCATCCATAGACATTCGGTGCGCGGCCCGCCTCGCGTCATGGCCTGATAGGACAGGACGCGCCAGCGCGGCGCGGGCAGCAGTTCGCTATACAGGGACGAGGGATAGCCTGAAATCATCACCGAGGCGGGCAGCGCATCGAGGACGGCCAGCAGTTCCCTATGGTCCGCTTCCGTATAGTCATAGCGGTAGCGAGTGCCCGGATGGGAGCGCGTGGCGAGGACATAGGGCGGATCAGCATAGATCAGCACGCGCCCAGCGGCCGAAAAGTCGAAATCGCGCAGGAAGGCGAGGCAATCGACGTTGTAGGTTTCAACGGCCGCGCCATCGAACGCGCTCGATTCCTCTGCCGCGATCGAGCCGAAGCACTCAAAGGTAGCCGGATCAATTTCGAGGCCGATCGAGCGGGCAGCGGGAGGCTTGCGCCGGAGGACGATGCCGGAGCCTAGATGCGTCTCAATGTAGGTATCGTGCGGCGGCATATTGGCAATCACAGCCTGATATGCGCCCGAAACCTGTTTCGAGCCGAGATAGCCGGTCATGGCACCTACTGGAAAAGAAGGAGCAGGCGGGGGAAGCGTCCCCCTGCGATCGGGCCGCCCAGCGTCCCGCTCGACCCCCACAGCAAGGGGCCAGCCCCTCGCAACGCTCCCCGGCTAACACCAAACGGAAGGTTCGGGCTGGGGGCGTTCATCTGGAACGCCGGGGCGACGGCGGCTTAGGCAGGCCGTGGCCGATTTCGTTGGATTTGGTTTTGCCGTCGCCTTCGCTCTGGCCTGTCTTGAGGGCGTCGGAGAGTCCGGCGAGCGAGCTTCCCCGCGCCGCGTTCAGGAGAGACGTTCGGCCACTTTCCGGCGTAGCTTTTCGTCCGTCGCCATGTGCGAGGCTCCCACCAACATCAGGGCCTCCAATCGCGTAAAGTTGCCCGTGGGGAGACTGTCCTTTGAATTGGAGGGCGCAATCGGCGCTGACGCGGCCGAGCTGGTTGAGCCGGTCGAACTCTCTTTCAAGCCTTTCTTGGACAGGTCCATTTTCCAATTCCTTCCGCCAGATATTTACACCGTCCATGCCTTCTAGGCGATGAACATTCGCACGATCGCGCACGTCATGGACGGCAACCGAAATCTGATCGCCAAAGCGACCTAGAAGGGCCTCTAGGCCGTCAGGCGTGCCCTCCTGAATACGCACCATCACGGCCGCGCTCGCGCCCCTGCCCAGCTCCTCAAAGCGTTGGAACGTGTGCGCAAGCGCCTCCTCTGGCCGAGGCAGCACCGCTATTACCCCGACTCTGCATCCGGCGCTCAATGCCTGTTCGACCTTGGCGATGCTCGCTTGCGGATCGACAAGCTGGCCCTCAAAGATCGCGCGCACGTCACGGCCGAGCCGGTTTCCTTCATGCAGCGCCGCATACTGGATTTCAGAGGTTTTCCCGGCTCCCGGCATCCCGGTTACGAACAGCACCAGGTTGCGGGCCGGATCGGAGCTATCGGCTACTACGCGCCGGTATTGTTCGGCCGCCAGAACGGCCGCGGCATTGTGGACGGGCGCGTTGTATCGGCCGCGGGCCTCTCTTGAGGCGGTATATTCGGGAAGCAGCTCCTTCATGGCGTCCGCACAGACGTAGCGCCCCCCGAAAGTGCCGGGTCGGGCCGCATAGTCTGTCAGGAACCGTTCGGGCGCAGCTTGCACGGCATCGACCACGCGCCGTTGCACGTCCGCGCGATCGGCGTCCGCGAACTCCAATACCCTGATAGGTTCCAATGCCATCCCGCTTCCTCTGTCAGATCCGGCATAGACGCAGGCGTCTATGAGAACCAGAACTATTTGTTGGAGCGTGGTCTAGCACGAATATAAGAAAGCCCGACACAGGGCCGGGCTTTCGCACTTTCGGACACAACGGCGGGTTGTGCGCGACCCGAAAGCAGAGTTGTTGCAGAACCGTATCGGGCAGGCACGGCGCTGGCAAGGCGAAGGAGCTGCGCCCGCGCGAGATGCCCAGCCTTTATCGTCGGCAGGCTGTTAATCATGGTGTGCAACGGAAACTTACCATTCATCGTGCAGCGCGAGATTCATGGATAGCGATCCCGGAGAAGCGCGAAGGCTGCACGCGGTTGAGAACCGCGCAATGGCGCGCCGCATTGAGGCGGAGCGTTGGAAAGCTCTATGGGATGAGGCCCACCCCGCAGCGACGGAGGCCACGGCCCCGGACCATGCAGCTCCCGACAAACCGAGCCGCTTGCGCTCGATATTAACGCTATTCCGAAGGGATGGCCTCTAGTCTCGCTTTTGACGCTGTTCAGGCTGGCCTAAAATGTGATCGTTGATGGTCACAACGGCAAGCGGGATCAGGTTGAATAGCTGGTAGGCGCAGATCGCGCCGACAAAGAACACCAGAAGCGGGTGTGCCTCAACCAGATCATAGTTGGCCCGGACAAAAACTGTCCCCGCTGCGAAGGCGAGGACATAGAGGATCATCGTCAAAGCCCCGTCGAATAGGCTGCGCATCGTCATGGGCTGATCCTAGCCCCTTTATTCGACAGGGGCGAGGGGCGCGCTGGCGCAATCGTCGCCACCGCACAGGAGCCGCAGCGCGGGCTTGCCCCATGCCTGCACGCCGCATGTAGGGCAGCGATATTTGATCCGGTTCGATCGGTTCCCCGTGGCGGGCTGAAGCACGTCCGCCAGATGGCCGCCGGCAGCGCCGGCGCCGGCGCCGGCGTCGATCGCCGGCGTCGGCATGATGGCCGGGAACCGATCGACCCACGAAATGCGGAAATTCTGCGTCAACAGGGCATCCGTGGCGAGCATGAAGGGGCCGCCCGGAATGGCATAGTCGGCCATTTTCTGCCCTGTCCTAGCGCCTCCGGGCTGGCCCGTGCTGGACGGCATGAGGCCGATCGCTTCCATTTTGTCGGCCCATTCCCGGTTATGATAGCCGGAGCGCGACGGGTTGCCGAAATGGAACTGCCATGCGTGGACCATTTCATGCGCTACGGTTTGGAGGACTTCGAGCAGGGGGACCACGGCGAAATATGCCGGGTTGATGGCGATTTCGTCGGTCTTGCTCTTGTCGTGATGATGCACGAACCGTTCCGATGAGAAATAGCCGTAGCTCCGCTTTTCCCTCTGCATCGTAATCAGGCAGGGGGGCAGCTCGCCCGCGAACAGCTCCCGGTTGTAATGGTCGAACGCCAGTTGCAATTCAGCATAGGCTTGCGCGGTCGGGTTGGTCATGCGCCCAGCGCCTTCGCTTCGGCCGCGCAGTGATCCTTATGGGAATACCACTCGCCCAGCGCGCTACCGCGACCACCTTTCCCGAACCATGTCCCGGAGCGCCAACCGCACTCGCAGCTTACCGAAACGCCAAAGCTATAGCTTGCCAGCTTGTGCCCCTTGAGGGGCTTTTCCTTCGCCATAATCAGACCCCCCTTTCATTGCGGCGTCGTTCAACATAGCCATCGGCCTTGCCGTCCTCGTAATGCTCCCAAAGGTCGGGGTTGGTCGGTTCGCAGCCCTGATAGCGGGGATCATCGGGCCAGCGGCCACAGTTCCACCCGGCGTTATAGGCGCGCTGCTGATCTTCATGGGTCATTGGCTGGCTCCCTGTTCAGCGAGGCGGGCCATGACGCGCACCATATTGTCAGAAAGCGACTTGGCCGAGCCTAGCGCGTCGTCGCGGTCATCCGTGTAGTAGGCGACCCGTTCGGCATGGTCCCGGTGCCAATCGGCATCATGGCGGCCCTGATCGGCCTCCACGATCGAGGCGAGCCGGAACGTCACCCGATACTCACCTTCCTTTTTGGTGATCGCCATATGAGGCAGCGCCCGAACGGCGGTGAACAACTGGCGGTCGGTTGTGACGGCCCGCGCCGCGCGCTCTTTCTTGCACTCCTCGCACACGCGGGATTTGAGATTGGCGGTTGGCTTTCCGCACTGGTTGCATGGCGGCAGCGGCTTGACGAGACGGAACAATCTGACCTCCTGCATTTGTATTGTGCAATACAATCTAGCGGCATTTCTCCTGTCCGTCAAACGGTCCTCTGGCGGCCAACAGGAATATGTCCGTTAACTCTGGACCTGTAACGGCGATTCGGACAAGATCGCATAATGACGGGAAAACGGACAGGATCGGGCATCATGTGGCGCTGATCGGCTATGCGCGCGTCTCGACCGCAGACCAGAAGCTGTCGCTCCAGCTTGACGCGCTGAACACTGCCGGGTGCGACCGTATATTCGACGATCACGCATCCGGGGCAAAAGCCGATCGGCCTGGCCTAACCGAAGCGCTCGCCTATTTGCGCCCCGGCGACACGCTGGTGGTCTGGAAACTCGACCGCCTCGGCCGCTCGATGAGCCACCTGATCGAGAAGGTCGGCGAGCTTGCGGCGCGCGGCATCGGGTTCCGCTCACTCACCGAGAATATCGACACCACCACTTCGGGCGGCATGCTGGTGTTCAACATCTTCGGCTCGCTGGCCCAATTCGAGCGTGACCTGATCCGTGAACGCACTCATGCCGGCCTCAAGGCCGCACGCGAGCGGGGCAACAAGGGTGGTCGCCGGCCTGTCGTTACCCCCGACAAACTACGTAAAGCGCGGGCGCATATCGCAGCGGGCCTCACTGTTCGTGAGGCGGCGGCCCGGCTCAAGATCGGCAAAACCGCCCTATACAAGGCTCTGGAAAACGCGTGAAACCGCTGGCGATCAAGAACTCGTGGGTGCTGGTCACAGGGGCTTCGACCGGTTTGGGCAGAGCGTCCGCCCTCCGCTTGGCGGCATCGTACCAGGCCAAGCCCCTGATTGTTGGACGAAGGCTCGACAACTTGCGGGAGCTACAGACCGAAATTGACGAGCGGTTCAATGTGCCGTGCGAGATTATAGTGGCTGATCAACGTGAAATCGAGGGCAGGGAGAAAATCGCGGCTAAGGTTGCAGAATTGCAAGTAACAGCCGCTTTGTTGGTTGCCGGAATGACGAGCGTTGGTTCATTTGATGCAGGCCGTGCCGACACTTATGCCGAGGTAATTGAAACAAACATACTCGGTTTCACGGATTTGCTGGCTCGCCTGATTGCGATTTTCAGGGAGCAGCCGTTTGAATCCTCAGTAATCGCCGTGTCGAGCCTGGCGGGCGAAACATCCGTGCCCTTCCAAGCGGTCTACGGCGCGTCGAAAGCCTATGTGAGCACCCTCATGCGAGCGCTTTCCGTGGAGCTTGCCGGGACGGGAGTGAGTGTTGGGTCTTTTGCACCCGGTGGAATCGACACAGACATGGCTGCCCTCAGCGATTTGAAGTGGGGGAGGTTGGGTTTGATGGACGTTGACCGGTGCGCGGCCCATGCAGTCCACGCTCTGGTTTATCGGCAATCCTTCGCCATACCGGGGATGGGCAACCAGCTCACATATTTGGCGAGCAGGGTTCTACCTCGATCGTTGGTCAATCGGATTGCCGCCCTCCCATATCGGCGCCCGTAGGGCGGCACCACATAAAAGGGGCAGGAAAGCCTGCGAATAGCATCTGCTGGCATCGTACCGGATTTGTTCGCCCTTAGCGTGCAGATACGTCACTTTCGTGTAGTCACCCCGAGCTGGATGATCTGGCCGGCGCGCTGGCAGCCGCCAAGCTGCCGACCGCCGATCTCGCCGAACCCGGCCGCGCCTTCGTCCGCTTCGACGACGACGCTGGGTTGGTCGGGTTCGGCGGGATCGAGGGTGAAGGGTCGGACCGCCTGCTCCGCTCGCTGGTGGTCTTGGCCGATCGCCGGGGCGCCGGCATCGGCGGTGCGATGCTGGCGCTGCTCGAGGGCGAGGCGCGCCGGCTCGGCGCCGAGCGGCTCCACCTTCTGACCGACACCGCGGCGCCATTTTTCCGGGTGAACGGCTATGCAGAGGCCGATCGCGCTGCGGCGCCGCCTGCGGTTGCCGCCTCGCGCGAGTTCACCGCGCTCTGCCCGGCGTCGGCCACCTTTCTCGTGAAAGCTCTTTGATGCCGCTTCGTACGCTCACCGATCCCGACCTCCTGCCGGCACTCGATCCAGCCTATATCCGCGCGCGGCCCGCGTCGGGGCTCGGACCGCTGGAGCCGGCCCCCCGGATACTTCTGCTTTACGGCAGCTTGCGCGAGCGCTCCTTCTCGCGGCTCGCCACGGAGGAAGCGGCGCGCCTGCTGCAATCCTTCGGCGCGGAAACGCGGATCTTCGATCCCTCGACGCTGCCGCTCCCCGACCAGGTGGCAGGCGACGATCATCCGGCCGTTCACGAGCTGCGCGAACTGGCGATGTGGTCGGAGGGCCAGGTCTGGTGCAGCCCGGAGCGGCACGGCCAGATCACCGGCATCATGAAGGCGCAGATCGATCACCTTCCGCTCGAGATGAAGGGCATGCGTCCGACCCAGGGCCGCACGCTCGCGGTCATGCAGGTGTCGGGCGGATCGCAATCCTTCAACGCGGTCAATACGCTGCGCCTGCTCGGCCGCTGGATGCGCATGTTCACGATCCCGAACCAGTCCTCGGTAGCAATGGCGTACAAGGAGTTCGACGAGGCCGGACGCATGAAGCCGTCAAGCTATTATGACCGCATCGTCGACGTGATGGAGGAGCTGGTCCGCTTCATCGTGCTGCTCCGGCCGCACACGACGCAGCTCGTCGACCGCTATTCGGAGCGCAAGCAAGCCGGGGTGGCGGTCAATCCGGCTTTGGACCCATCGGCGATCGCGATCGGCGCATCGAGCGCCCGGGCATGATGGCGACGCGGCCCGCTTTCCCCTCGAAGGTAGGGCGGCCGTCAGCCGCCCGTTGCCGCGCGCGGGCCGAAGAAGATGATCGCTGCTCCGACAAGGCAGACTGCCGCGCCGATTAGATCCCAGCGATCGGGCTTGGTACCCTCCGCGATCCAGAGCCACAACACGGCCGACAGGATGTAGACGCCCCCATACGCCGCATAGGATCGGCCAGCCTGATCGGACGCCGGTAAGGTGAGCAGATAGGCGAATAGACAAAGGGACAGGATGCCGGGCGCGACCCACCAGGGCGACTTGCCGAGCCTGAGCCACGCCCAGAACGCGAAACAGCCGGCGATCTCCGCCAAGGCGGCGCCGAAGAATGCAAAAGCGGTCATGGGGGCTTATATCTCAGCACGCTGCGCTCACCGGAAGTTGAGAAGTTGTCCACGGCGCTGCCCGACCTCGTGTTAGGCGGCGCTACGCGGGCTGAAAGGGGAACGGGCGCGCCGGCCCTACAAAGGCCGAGTCATCGCGCCGGGGCGACTCTTCCCCTCAAGGTTGACGCTGGTGGCATGCCGACCACGGCAGTGGCGCTATGGACGCTGACAGCGCATCGGAGCAGGCAGAGTGTGCCACGTGGCACACCTTTGCTGGCCCTGGTGGCCTGATCCGACGAGCGACGCGGCCCAGCCTCGTCATGGACGGTCAATCGTGGTAAAAGGCGGTCATCGCCGACCAAGGCCCGAGCATGTCGGCGGCTGAGAGCAACTGGAAAGCTCCCGCTTCAAGACGGAGCTCTTCCCATGCTCGATTTCGACTATTGCGGGCGCCGCGCGCGCGACGAGCGTGCGATCGCCCTCGCCAGCCCCTGCGCGAAGGCGCGCGCGATCCATTTCGAACTTTCGACGCTCTACGATCGAAGGGCGCAGCAGCCACTCCGCAGTCTTCGCATCCTGGTCGTCGAGGACGAATATCTGATCGCGAGCGAGATCGAGGAAACCCTGGCCGGGAAAGGGGCCGAAATCGTCGGCCCTGCCGGTTGCGTGGAGACGGCCGACGAACTTCTCTCCGCCACGGCGGTGCAGGCGGCGGTCGTCGACCTTCGTCTCGGCGGCGAGATGGCGTTCGATCTGCTCGACCGTCTCGCCGATCGCCGTGTGCCTGCCGTGTTGGTCACCGGCTACGACAGGGAAGCGATCCCTCCGGCCTATCGGGCGCTCCAGCTTATCCAGAAGCCCATTTGCGCGGATGCCCTCACTGAAGCATTAGTGGCTCCTGCCGGCTTGAGGTTCGACAACCTCGATCTTCGTGCTTTCGATGACTTACATTCGGCGCGCGACCTGAACGGTGCAGCTTTTGTTAACAAGAAGGCCGCCCCTTGATGCGTTCAGCATCAGAGGGGACGGCCATGTTAGCGTCCTTATATCTCGTCACGTGAAGACTTGAAAGCCGGCCGTGAACCAATCTGGCTTTCAATCGACCACCTGCCTACTCCGCCTTGGTCGCGATCAGTCCAGCTCCGCTGCCTGCCGCGCTATGGGCTTGAGGAGATCGATACGTTGATCGAGGCGCAGTCGGCCCTTCAGGGCACCGAGACCTCGAACGATCACAGTCCTTCCTGTCCTCGAGTCTTGCACGGGAGCAGGGTTGGGAGCCTGAGTCATCGAACGAGCCTACCACAGTGCCGAGCAATGCTTTTTTCATTGAGCACCTCAGGGCCCCCCAACACAACTGCGCTGACGGTTGGCGCGGCCCGGCCGCGACCGGTCAACAAAAGCACGAAGTCGCGAGCGGTTTGGAGCGTCGCCTAGTATGAGAAAGGCAGCGGCACGCTGCAAGGTTCGTGCTTTCATTGACCGCAGCCAAGCTGGTAACGATCTCGCGTCCGGCGTCGCTCGGCGGCCGGTCGCCAAGGCTACAGCGGGGCGAGCTTATCTCCTCTTTTAGAGCTCGAGAATGATGGATGGCATTACGGACGGGAACGCCTTCGTCGAGCATCAGCGCAAAGAGATCATCGTCGTCCGAAGTCGGCGTCATCCCCTCGATGACGAGATTTGCACGGCTATCAGATATATCAGCACGCCAGAGCGAGACTTGCCGAGGGGTGCCGCGGTCGAACGCCATCACGCGGATCCGCTGACGAAGCCCTTCGATGTTGATCGGGGCCGGATGCCTCTCGTTCATTGAATGTACAGTTTCCACCAAGCCCCGCGGCTCCAGATTCGCTATCCCGCTTAGGGCGTTAAGGGCGCCGCTGCGTTTGATCTACATATCGAATCGAGATCGCTGGTCCCGGCTAAGTGGCGCCCATCCTGAGCTCAGATGCCGACGAGAGCACGGCTGCAGGCTTGCGGCCCCAGGCCATTCAAAAAACACTGCGAACCCAGAAACAGCCTTTGACCAAGGGCGCCTAGTTTAACATAATCTATGTTATCGAACTTCGTTGCCTGTAGGCGCCAGATACAAATGACACCACTCCGCTAGATAGAAACGGCACTGCCGG
>ERZ941706.16-NODE-16-length-65453-cov-5.188935_pt1 | contig 65453 bp, 62 predicted proteins | sample MGYA00521232_ERZ941706 | MGnify/ENA primary metagenome ERZ941706 (study PRJEB32759, sample SAMN07749893) | skin metagenome | biome: transportation; feature: city; material: polyester macromolecule | host: Homo sapiens | place: Hong Kong:ER line | collected 2017-07-19...
GGGGGGCCTGGGCCTTGATCTCCTGTTCGAGGTAGTCGAGGTATTGATCTGCCTTGTGCTGGTGCCGGGTAATGACCTTGTTGCAACCGCAGTAGTAGCAGAGCTTGTGACAGAAGGGGATATGCACGTAGAGCGACAGATTGCGTGCAGGATACTGGCCCGCTGCCTGGACAAAGTCCGGATAGCCGAATCCCTCGTTGAACTCCAGCGCAGTGGGATAGGAGGTGTAACGCGGACCACTGTAGTTGTATTTTTCGATCAGGGCCTGATCCCACACAATCTGTTCTGCTTGCACGCTTGCGTCCTCTGTCTTTGTCATGGGCTCACCGGCTTAACTGAAAATCCTTCAGTCTGGCGACATCCTCAAGGATCTGCGCCTCCAGCTCGGCCTCGTAGCCGCTGCGTTCGAGATCCATCTTCATCACTTCATTGCGCTTGAGTGCCCGCCTCGCCTCATGGGTCGGCATCTCCTTCACCTTCTCATAGAGGCCGTAGAGCCCCGGGAACTCGGTGGCAAAGGCGCGGCCCCCCTTTATTTGCAAGGCATCCAGCAGATTGGTCAGCCGGATGGCACCTTCTGAGTAGTCGCACTGACCCTCTCGTACCGCGTGGGCGATCACCCTGACACTCTCCAGGATCCGCTCGTTGCGGGCCGTAATGGCATGCTGCTGCATCTCTTGCTGGCGTTTGAGACGCGCCATCAGGGTGCCGGCATAGACGGCCAGCCCCAGCAAAATCAGGCCACCCAACAGGGCGGCCAGCATCCATCCACTCATCACTTTTTCTTCGGCTCGGGTTTGGCTTCAGGCTGGTAGTCTGCCTGAGAGAAACGCTCCCACAGCTCCTCTTCGGAGGCAGGCTGACTCGGCTCGTCAAAATCGGCATCATCAAAATCCATGTCGCCATCTTCGTCATCGTCGTTGTCGATGATACCGAGCTCGTCCATCAGCTCCTGATAACGGTCAACCCGCTGATCGACCCATGCCTGCTCTGCGGCCTCCAGGGTTTCACCGGCATCCAGACGATCCAGCAAGACATTGAGGCGATCATCATTCTCGATGGACGCCAGCTCCTGCTCGGGGGTCATCACCACCCGCTTCTCTTTCGCAGGCTTGGTCGCCACCGGCTTGCTGCCCTTCTCGTCGGCAATCAGCGCGATGGGCTTGCGAGAGCCGATGCGTGGATCCTTGGCCTGCTTGGAGCCGCTCTTTTTGCCCGCCTGCTCGACCTGTTGGCGGGAGCCCGCCTTCAGGCCCTTGCGCTTGGCGGCGCGCTTGCGCTCACGACCTTCCTGGGCACTGGCATCTGATTCTTTGCGCTTGCCGGTAGGCTTGCGGTTGGGTTGTTTGGCCGACATGAATGACTCCGACAAATAACTGAATGGAAACCCCCGGAGCGTGTCGTCCGGGGAGGATGCTGAAGCGGGGAACAGTAAATATGGAACAAGAGTGGGATCCCGCACCAATTCGACCACTTTGAGTCGCTGAACACCGCAGGATCGGCATCCTCTGGGCATGTTGCTGGTATTTTGACACAGAATGTCTTGGCGGGTTAATGACCCAATAGAAAAAAGGCAGCCGAAGCTGCCTTTTTCCATCATGCGAGTGCCATTCCCTGGTAGCCAATCGCCTTATCCCTAGGCGAACCACGGCGCATCATTTCGTTGGATCATCCTGATCCTTATTGACCAGTCCTGAGTGTGCGTGTGTTTGTTTGTCTAACCCAAACCGGCGACATCCTGCCTCCCATCGGGGTGGTTGCCTCCCGCAGCCCCGCTCATCCCTGGCGGTCACCATCCTGGCTTTTTGCATCTATTGCTCATCGCATGCTCCGAGCCGACATCCTGTCAAACCGAAGACGGGTCTTGCACCCTCTCTCCGGCCAATCCTGATTGCCTACTGTAACTTCTTCGCTGGATGACTCAATCAACCAAAGCATATTTCGAACTGGTACAAAGTGATGTTCTATTTCTTAATTCATTGAAAAACAAAACATAAAAAAATATACGTGAGCAATCTTTCAGACACGACCAGCCCCGTATATAGAAGATCTCTTACAGCAATGCAGGCTGTTTACGGGCGATCGCTACAACCTCAAAAAAGAACAGGGAACACAATGGTTCCCTGTTCTTTTCAACAAGATAACTAACAGGCTATATCAGTGAAGCCCCGCCACATACTTGGAGAGCGCCTCGATGTCCTGATCCGTCAGCTTCTTGGCCACATCCCGCATCATGCCATTGGGATCGTTGTCGCGGGTCGCCGAACGAAAAGCGGTGAGCTGGGCCTTGATATAGGCGGGATGCTGCCCTGACAGGCTGGGGTACTTCGCTTGCTCGACGCCGGAACCCCGTGGGCCATGACAGGCGGTACAGGCGGCCAGGCCTCGCTCCATGTCTCCCCCCATATAAAGCGCCTTGCCTGCGGCAACCACATCATCGGGCACGGCAACCGGCGTCACCTTCTGGCTGGAGAAATATGCGGCAAGATCGTCCATATCCTGCTCAGACAACGGCAACGCCATGGGGCCCATGACGGGCGCAACCCGACCAGTTTGGCCAGAAGCTGCAGCCTTCAGTTCAACTAATTGTTTTTTGATATATGATGCGTGCTGACCAGCAATCTTGGGATACATGTCGACTGGGCTGTTGCCGTCCGGTCCATGACAGGCCGCACAGACGGCAGCCTTGGTTTGTCCCGCAGCGGCATCGCCCTTGGCTTGTGCCATCCCAGTTACGCCAACCATCAGAGCAAGTGTAATGACTAGGTTCTTCATGGCGTTCCAACTTTCTCGTTATTAGGCTTCCAGATCCCATGCCGCTGAAGGCATGTTAAAATAAACGCGTTCAAGCGACGCCATTTTACACTATTTCACAAAAAAGTAACTCTATAACCCTCTATCTCTATGGGGAATTTACGTTGGATACACAAACTCTGAATTTCAATAAGGTGCATTTTGTGACCAGCGCACCCGACATCCGCCACCTGCCAAATGATGGGGGTGTCGAGATTGCGTTTGCCGGTCGTTCCAACGCTGGCAAATCGTCTGCATTGAATACCTTGACCAAACACAAGAACCTGGCACGTACCAGTAAGACCCCTGGCCGTACTCAGCTGATCAACCTGTTTGAGCTGGAACCGGGCAAACGCCTGGTCGACTTGCCCGGCTATGGATATGCCCAGGTTCCGCTGGAAATGAAGCTCAAGTGGCAAAAGTCACTGGCTGAATACCTGCAACGACGGGAGTCCCTGAAAGGGCTGGTGATCCTGATGGACATCCGCCATCCGCTCAAGGAAACCGACATGAACATGCTGGAATGGAGTTCACACCGTGAACTGCCGGTGATGCTGTTGCTGACCAAGGCGGACAAGTTAAGCCCGGGGCCCCGCAACAACCAGGTGATCAAGGTTCGTCAGGCGGTGGCAGAACTGGGTCCGCAGATCCAGGTTGAAGCATTCTCTTCTCTGACCAATATCGGCGTCGAGAAGCTGGCCCAGACCCTGAGCGGCTGGTACCTGTCCGAAGCAGACAACGCCCAGGTAGACGACGAAGATAATCAGAACGAGGAGTAAACGACTCCTCTCCCTGGCTGCAATTGGCGGAGTTGGACCTCCGCTGATTGAAAGGCTTTCATGATCCCCCATCTCCGAGCCCCTCCTCCCCGCCTTCGCCACCTCTGAAGAAAAACCTAAAAAAATATATTTAAATCATACTGATAGCATGTTTAGACGCGAAAAGAATTAACTAATCATCAACCTGATACCGTTTTCATGGATATCGAGTAAAAAATCAGAATTGAAGGCTGTAACAAACGAAACTGAAATTTAATTACACAGTGAGGCAATATAAGGATAAAAATGAGGCCGGTCTTGCCATTGCAAACCGGCCTGAAGAAATGAGTTCAAAAATTTGGGAAAAAGCGAGTTCTCGAGAACAAAGACGATTGGTTTTCCTCAAGAAACGCCTTCATTCTAACAAAGAACGGCAACAATTAAAGCATTTACTCTAAACGTTACTCATAAAAAAACGCCCCGACGATGACTCATCGGGGCTGCTATTCAGCCACATTCAATTACGTGAAATAAAAGGTCTGAAAGATAGAACATCTTACCTCTGTACCCTACGCCGGCAACTGTACAGCAAAGCAGCAGAAAGTGAAAGTAATTTATGTAATTTAGTTTCAATGGTAGAAAAAAGAAAAAATATTCATAATTTTCATGCAGATAAAAAAATCCCCAGTACGAATACCGGGGAGTTATAAAGGTGACTAGCTAGCACTTCCTCAACTATCCAGTTAGTCAGCAGTCCGTTACAGAAGTTCCGCTGCTTTGAGAAAAAACTCAAAAAAATTCTGCGAGTGACGGCAAAGTAAAAGTAACTTATTGTTATGCAATGGTTTTATAAAAATGGCACCTGTTCTGCCACACACCCACCGCAGAACGACCGTTTCACATCACACGTGCCGTGCCGCATCACGAGGGAGCCCTTATCCAGAGATGCAGAATCTCTACATCAGACCTGCCGACAGCCCAATAGAACGCACAAGCTGGTTCACACGACGCCCAGATTGCGCTGCAACTCTCTCAATACCTGCTTGGTGCCGGGCCGGATCCCTCGCCATACGGTAAAGGCCTCAGCAGCCTGCTCGACCAGCATGCCCAATCCATCCATGGTATGGCGCGCGCCATGTTGTTTGGCCCAGCCGATGAAGGCTGTGTCCGTTGCGCCATACATCATGTCGTAGATCGCGATGTCCGGGTGGATGAGGGTTGGCGCCAAAGGTGGCAACTCTCCTTGCAGACTCGCTGAGGTGGAATTGATGATGAGATCGAACGGCCCCACCAACTGTTCATAGGATTGAGCAGTGATGCTGCCCAGATCCCTGAACTCCACAGCCAGCTGTTCCGCCTTGGCATGGGTACGGTTGACCACGACGATCTCGCCCGGCGCTTCCGCCAGCAGGGGGGCCAGGGCACCACGAGCTGCGCCACCGGCCCCCAGAAGCAGGATCCTGCTACCGGCAAGGTTCACTCCGTGAGCCTTGAGATCGGCGACCAGCCCGGCGCCGTCGGTATTGTCACCCAGCAGCACACCATCATCAGTCAGTTTGATGGTGTTGACCGCTCCCGCCCGCTTGGCCCTGGGGCTCAGCCGCTCCACCAGCACGAAGGCTTGCTCCTTGAAAGGCACGGTCACGTTGCACCCCTTCCCTCCTTCGGCGAAGAAGTGGTTCAGAGCGCTGGCAAACTCATCGACAGCAGGTTCTGCCAGACCATACTCCAGCTCTTGCTGGGTCTGCCTGGCAAACAGGGTATGAATGAAGGGAGATTTGCTGTGGCGCACGGGGTGGCCAAAAACCAGATAACGATCCATCAAGGCGTTCCTTTTGAGAGCAATATCCCGAATTAACGGGTTTTCTCATGAAGGAACAAGCCGAATATCGGCAATGAGAAGAGACCATCATGGCCCCTCTGGTCACAACCACTCGCGCGGTTTGAGGTAGTCGCTATAGAGCAATGCCTCCGGGCTGCCAGCCTCCGGCTGCCAGTCGTACTCCCAGCGCGCCAGCGGCGGCATCGACATCAGGATGGATTCGGTGCGCCCCCCCGTCTGCAGTCCGAACAGGGTCCCGCGGTCGTAGACCAGATTGAACTCCACGTAGCGGCCACGGCGATAAAGCTGGAACGCCCGTTCCCGCTCCCCATAAGCAAGCTCCTTGCGTCGCTCGACAATCGGCAAGTAGGCCGCCAGGTAACCCTCACCCACTGCACGCATGAAGGCAAAGCAGTCGGCAAAGGGCCAGCGGTTCAAGTCATCGAAGAAAAGACCACCCACCCCGCGCGTCTCGCCCCGATGCTTGAGGAAGAAGTAACGATCGCACCAGGATTTGAACTCGGGATAAATGTCGGTGCCGAACGGCTGACAGAGCTCATGGGAGACCTGGTGCCAATGCCTCACGTCCTCTTCGAACGGATAGAAGGGCGTCAGGTCGAAGCCGCCACCAAACCACCAGATCGGCTCCTCCCCCTCTTTCTCGGCAATGAAGAACCGCACATTCGCATGGCTGGTCGGTACATAGGGATTATGCGGGTGGATCACCAGCGACACCCCCATGGCCTCAAACCTGCGGCCAGCCAGTTCGGGACGATGTGCGGTCGCGGATGCCGGCATGGCATCGCCATAGACATGGGAGAAGTTGACCCCACCTTGCTCGATCACCGCCCCCTGGCGCAGCACCCGTGTTCTACCGCCACCGCCACCTTCGCGACTCCAGGCATCTTCCACAAAGCGCCCGCATCCATCGGCCTGCTCCAGGCCACGGCAGATATCATCCTGCAATTGCAGCAGGAAGGCTTTTACCTGGGCCACATCCGGTTTGCTCATTTTATCTCCTGTCAGACAGGCATCATGCATGCACTGCCTGCACTTCTCGTATTGTCATGACCTCATCGCACAACCTGCATGAAACAGGGCCGTGCCCAACTCAGGATGGGCGAATGATGGCCCCGGTGCGGGCGTCCTTGATTTCGGACGGGTTGGCTTGCCCCCCGACTTCGCCGGGCAGAATGTAAGCCAGCTGGCTTGCCAGCAGATCGCCAATATCAGCCACCCGGCGAGCGGGTTCCTCACCGGTGAGATTGGCACTGGTGGACACCAGCGGTTTGCCAAATGCCCGGCAAAGCCCTTGCACCTGGGGATGGCCTGTGACCCGCACCGCCAGGGTCTCGAACTGACCGGTCAACCAGGACGGCGTCGTCGCGCGAGCGGGCATGATCCAGGTGAAGGGACCAGGCCAGCTCGCCTGCACGCGAGCAAGCTGCTCATCGCTGAGCTGGCTCAGGTCGATGTAGTCCTGCAATTGCGCCAGATCTGCCGCGATCAGGATCAATCCCTTCTCCACCGGCCGCTGCTTGATGGCCAGCAGCCGCTGCACGGCGGCTTCGGAATCAGGATCACACCCCAGACCAAACACGGCTTCGGTGGCATAGGCGATAACCCCTTCTCCTTGAAGGGCGGCAACCGCTTGTTCAAATTCATTTGGCATAAGCACATGCGACAGCCACGCTGCCACCTCTCATCACTGGATTGTATGTTGAACCGACATGACGGCATCGGGGCCATCACTGCTGCGATATGGGCTATATCCCTGCTCCTCTTCAGTCATGCATTTCGGTTCAGACGCTTGAGTGCATCAGTGAACCGAGCAACCGCAGGGAGCTTGAGATGGCGATCAGGTCAGGATCAGGGCAAGTTGGGCGATGTGCATCAGCTCACAACCTCACTCTGACCAGCAATCCGCCTGCCTGATCACGGGCGGCGAGATTATACCCGCTCAATCTGGTGGGAGCATTTCTTTTGCGGGCAGACCCAGCGCAGGTTTCCCCGCACCTTCTTCTCGATCATGATGCCCCAGCCACATTCGGGACAGGGCATGGGAACCGGCTTGTCATTCACCACATACTTGCAGTGAGGATAGGCGTCACACGAGTAGAACTGTTTGCCATAACGGGACGTGCGGCTCACCAGATGACCTTTGCCACACTCCGGACAAAGGATTTGGGTATCGTCACTCTCCTGAAGGGACTCGATATGCTGACAGGCCGGGTACTGGGTACATCCCACAAACAGACCGTAACGACCCTTCTTGATGGCAAGTGGATGGCCACAATCCGGACAGGACGACCCCTCGAGCACTTTCTCTATATCGCGGCCAGAGGGGGTGAGGGAGCGAATGTAATCGCAAGCGGGATAGGCTGAACAACCAAGGAAGGGACCGTGCTTGCCCTGGCGGATCACCAGTTCAGCACCACACTGCGGGCACGGCTCGCGCTCGAAGGCATGTTCGTGGGCAGAAAAGAGGTGGTGATCGATCTTTGACATGGGCCGCGCCTTGAAATCCAGATGGCCTGAATTCTACCAGCGCGGCACCGGGCTGTCAGTGGATGACGCCGTCCGACTCGTCAAACACCAGCTCTTCCATCTGCTGGTAGGCGTTTTCGCTGCCTGGCACATTGAACAGCACCATCATGACGACCCACTTCAGATCGTCCAGCTCGATGTCCGGCTTGTCCAGCTCGAGCAACCGTTCGATGCAGATTTCACGGGTTTCGGCATTCAGCACTTGCGCCTGCTCCAGGAACAGCAGAAAACCGCGACATTCAGTACTGAGGCGAACCAGCTCCTGCGGCGCATAGATCCGCATAGAGCCCTGCTGGCTTGCGGTGACATAGACTTCCCGCTCGCTGTCGTGCAGGTTGGCCAGTCGCTCCAGCCAGTTGAGCGCTTTCTCGATCTCGTCCTTGTCGAAACCGGCCCGGCTCAGTTCGTCGGTGAGTTCATCCTGCTCGACCATCACATCTGCATCGCTGTGGATGTAGGTCTCGAAAAGGTACATCAATACATCAAACATGATTCGCCCTCCTCGCTCTGACGTATCCACCGGCTACCGCCATCACTGCACCAACCAGCTCCAGCTCTACCAACCTGCCCAGTACGACATCGACAGGAAGCCGGGCCCGTTCGGCAACGGTATCCACGCTCGTGGTCTCATAATCTACGTTATCCAACAAATCGGCATAAGGCAATTCGCTATTATGCTGCGCCTCGGAAGAACCGTTGACTGGTCCGGGGGGCAAGACCAGCCTTGGAAACTCTTCCAGGATATCGGCGGCATTCAAGACCAGCTTGGCACCCTGTTGAAGCAGACGGTTGCACCCTGCTGCCTGTGCATTTTGCGGAGCGCCGGGAACGGCAAAGACCTCGCGGCCCTGCTCCAGCGCATAACGGGCCGTGATGAGCGAACCACTCTGTTCTGCCGCTTCCACCACCAGTGTCCCCAGCGACAGGCCACTGATGATACGGTTGCGGCGAGGAAAGTGTTCAGCCAGGGGGCCTTGCTGGGGCGCCAACTCGGAGACAAGCAGACCTTCCTGCTCGAGGATCTGCATCGCCAACCCCTGATGACGCTTGGGGTAGAGACAATCCAGACCGGATCCCAGCACCGCCAGGGTGATTCCGCCCGATGCCAGCGCCTGCTGATGGCAGACGCCATCGATGCCCAACGCGAGGCCGGAGGTGATCGCCAGACCACAGCCCACCAACTCGGCACACAAGCGTGTCGCATTGTCTTTGCCGGCATAGGTGGGGTGGCGGGTACCCACCATCGCCAACTGTGGCAGGGAGAGGGATGAGACGTTCCCGCGGCAGTAGAGCAAGAGCGGTGCGCCGGGGATCTCTTTGAGCAGGGCAGGATATGCGGGGTCATCGGGACAGAGGAGGTGATTGCCGGGCTCGGCGGCCCAGCTCAATCCCTGCTCCACGACAGGAAGAGGCCATCTCATCTGCTGAATCTGGGCACTCTGCAGACCAAGAACTCGCAGGGCGTCATCGTCTGAGTCAAACAGAGTTGTGATGTCACCACCCACATGAGCCAGCAGGCGAGCGGCGGTGACCGGGCCTATGCCTGTAACGGCATCCAGCGTCAGCCATAGCGACAACCGCTCCAGTGGCAAGGACACGTTAGAAATTACTGACCTGATAACCAGAGCCGACCAGATCCTGACTCTGCAGGATAAGACCGTAACTCAATTTGTCGTAGACCTTGAACAACATGACTCTGGCAACGGCCTCGGCAGGCAGCGATGACTTGCCGGCAGAATAGAACGCCTTGTCATAGACGGATGAATATTCCCGGTATGACACCTTGCCATTCTTGTCCACCATCTCGGCTCCTGGGCGCAGGATCTCGAGCACATCGCCCGGGGCCACCTGATCACGCTCCCCCTTGTTGATGAGTACCACATCAAATTTGCCCCCACCATGTACCTTGCTCGGCAGCTCGATCACATAGCCGGGGGAAATGGAGGGTGCCGCCTTTGGCATGAACACGGCAGAGATGCTCTCCTGCGACGGCAGCGGCATCACCTTGTCGCCCTGATACACCTCACGCCGGTTATGGGTCAGCGTCACTTTGGTGGTGTCGTGGGCAAGGTACTCCTCTGCCCGCACCGTGCCGACAAAAATCGCCTCCTGACCGAGCGACTCGCCAGTATGCTTGTCCTTGTATGCCACCCCCGGGCGATAGAGGCCATAACTCTGACCCGGGTTCAAGGCTCCTTTCACATAGAGAATGTCGCCCTCCAGCATCCCGACATGCTTGTCATTGTTGCCGAGCACATAGGGCAGGTCCTTGCTCTGCTGGCTATTGGCCAGAATGTGGTCGGTCTGCAGGAAGGGCGCTATCTCACTCAGAGGCAGGGTCGGTATGGGATTGGCCTTGTTTTCATAGCGGTTCTTGGGCGAGAGACGGATGACCTGCTTGCCCCCCTGACTGGCTTTGCCGAGCCGAGGCTCACCATTGACCCAGCTCAGGTGCAGCACGTCACCGGGATAGATCCAGTGGGGATTGGCGATCTGCGGATTGATGTTCCAGAGGCGTGGCCAGAGCCAGGGTTCGGCCAGATACTGGCCCGAGATATCCCAGAGGGTGTCCCCTTTTTGAACCACATAAGTCTCGGGGTAACCGGATTTGAGCGTCAACTGCTGTGCCATGGCGCCACCGGCCAGGGCTGTCGCCAGGCAGGCGACGACGATTTGCTTCAGATACATAACACTCCCTGTTACTTCTGCACGCAAAGTGTTGCTGTTTTTTGTCGGCGTAAATGACTAGAATTACGTCAATATTGACTGCGTTTATATGAAACTAAAGAAAAAATTATGGCCATTCTAGATGTATTGCGTTTCCCCGATGAGCGTCTGCGCACAGTCGCGGCCCCTGTCGAAGCCTTTACACCCGAGTTACAACACATTGTAGATGATATGTTCGAAACCATGTACGCGGAGGAAGGCATCGGCCTGGCTGCGACCCAGGTCGACATTCATCAGCGCATCATCGTCATCGATGTCTCCGAGAACCGCGAAGAACAGCTGGTGTTGATCAATCCGGAGATCCTGGAGCAGTCCGGCAGCACCGGCATCGAAGAGGGCTGCCTCTCCGTGCCCGGCAACCGTGCTCTGGTTCCGCGCGCCGAGTGGGTCAAGGTCAGGGCGCAAGATCGCCACGGCAACACCTTCGAGCTGGAAGCGGACGATCTGCTCGCCATCTGCATACAACATGAGATGGATCATCTGGTCGGCAAGCTGTTTGTGGATTACTTGTCCCCGCTCAAGCGCCAGCGCATTCGTCAGAAGCTGGAAAAGATGGCCCGTGAAGATCGCAAAGTCCTCTGAGGATCCGCTCCATTGAACAAGCTGAAACTGATTTTTGCCGGTACCCCCGACTTCGCCGCCCGTCATCTGGCGGCGTTGTTGTCTTCCGGCCACGAGGTCGTCGCCGTTTATACCCAGCCGGACAAGCCCGCCGGTCGCGGCCAGAAGCTCACCGCCAGCCCGGTCAAGGAGCTGGCGCTGGCCCACGATCTGCCGGTCTATCAACCTGCCTCCCTGCGCAATGAAGCGGCGCAGGCCGAACTGGCCGCTCTGGGTGCCGACCTGATGGTCGTCGTGGCTTATGGCCTCATCCTCCCCAAGGCGGTGCTCGATACGCCGCGTCTGGGCTGCATCAACGTCCACGGCTCCCTGCTGCCACGCTGGCGTGGTGCCGCCCCGATTCAACGCTCCATCTGGGCGGGAGATGCCGAAACCGGCGTCACCATCATGCAGATGGATGTGGGGCTGGATACCGGCGCCATGATCCGCAAGGTAACCTGCCCCATCGCCAGTGATGAGACCTCTGCCAGCCTCTATGACAAGCTGGCCGGTCTGGGCCCGCAGGCACTGGTCGATACCCTGGACGCCATGGCTGCCGGCGACACCGCCGCCGAGCCCCAGGACGATGCGCTGGCCAACTACGCCGAGAAGCTCGCCAAGGAAGAGGCCCGCATCGACTGGTCGATGGACGCCGTTGCCATCGAACGCTGCATCCGTGCCTTCAACCCCTGGCCCATCAGCTGGTTCGAGGTCGCCGGACAGACCGTCAAGGTGTGGCAGGCCGAGGTCGTCGCACAGGATCACGGCCAAGCAGCCGGTACCCTGCTCAAGGCCGACAAGCAGGGGATCGAGGTTGCCACCGGTCAGGGGGTGCTGCGCCTGCTGACCCTGCAACCTCCCGGCAAGAAGGCCATGTCCGTTTCGGATCTGCTCAACTCTCGCCGCGACTGGTTTGAACCTGGCACGCAACTGATTTGATCTGGATTGAATTGACACAAGCGGGGCCCTGGCCCCGACTTGTGCATCTAAGGTAACGCTATGAAAACACGCGCACAGGCTGCTCTCGTCATTCAACAGGTGCTGGATCAGGGTCAATCTCTCTCCGCCGTTCTGCCTGCTGCCCAGGAGAAGGTCGCCCCTCGCGATCGCGCCCTCCTGCAAGAACTCTGCTACGGCACCCTGCGCTGGCTGCCCCGCCTCGATGCGGCGGTCAGCGAGATGATGGACAAGCCGCTCAAGAACAAGAGCCGCATCTTCCACTACCTCATCCTGGTCGGCCTCTACCAGCTCATCTATACCCGCATTCCGGCTCACGCCGCCGTGGCCGAGACCGTCAACGCCGTCAAGCTGCTCAAGGGCTCTTCCCTGCGCGGCCTCATCAACGGCGTACTGCGCAACTTCCAGCGCAGCGCCGAAGTGATCCTGCTGCGCATCGACCGCGTCCCCAGCGTCCGCCTCGGCCACCCCGAATGGCTCACCAAGCGCCTGCGTCAGGCCTATCCCGATGACTGGGAGTTCATCATGGAGGCCAACAACCAGCGCCCGCCCATGTGGATCCGCAACAACAGCCAGCGCCAGAGCCGCGAGGCCATGCTGGCCCGCATGAGCGAGGCTGGCATCCCGGCCATGGCCGGTGTGGAAGGGGAAGATTGCATCCTGCTGGAGCGCCCCTGCGACGTGACAAAGCTGCCCGGCTTCGAGCAGGGTGACTGCTCGGTGCAGGACGGTGCCGCCCAGCAGGCCGCCGCCCTGCTCGATCCCCAGCCGGGAGAGTGGGTGCTGGACGCCTGCGCCGCCCCCGGCGGCAAAACCGCCCACCTGCTGGAACGCCAGCCGGCCCTTGCCGACGTGGTTGCCGTCGACGCCGACGACAACCGCCTCAAGCGGGTGCAGGAGAACCTGGATCGCATCGGCCTTCAGGCCCAAGTGATCCACGGTGATGCCAGCACGCCGGATCTGTGGTGGCCACAGGGGCAGTTCGACCGCATCCTGCTGGATGCCCCCTGCTCCGCCACCGGCGTCATCCGTCGTCACCCCGACATCAAGTGGTTGCGCCGGGATCAGGACATCCGCGAGCTGGCCGAGCTGCAACGCCGCATTCTCGATGCCCTCTGGGGCAAGCTGAAGCACGGCGGCACCCTGCTCTACGCCACCTGCTCCGTGTTGCCGGAAGAGAACCGGGAGCAGATCCGCGCCTTCCTGGCCGATACCCCGGATGCCCGCCTGGTGCCGTTGCATGCAGAAGACACCCCGGCCTGTCCGGGTCGCCAGTTCCTGCCCGGCGAGGCGGAGATGGACGGCTTCTACTATGCCAAGCTCATCAAGCTGTAGGCCGAACCGGCGGATGGCAGGCCCGGTGACGGGCCGCCTCATTACGAAGCAACAACCTTGAGTAAGATGGCCTTATGAAAATCATCATTCTGGGCGCAGGTCAGGTGGGTGGCACCCTGGCCGAGAATCTCGCCGGCGAGAACAACGACATCACCATCGTCGACACCGATAGCGAGCGCCTGCGCGAACTGCAGGACAAATTCGACCTGCGGGTGGTGAACGGCCACGGCGCCCATCCCAGGGTGCTGCGCGAAGCCGGCGCCCAGGATGCCGACATGCTGGTCGCCGTCACCAACAGTGACGAGACCAACATGGTCGCCTGCCAGGTCGCCTACTCCCTGTTCAACACCCCGAACAAGGTGGCGCGCATTCGGTCTCCCGCCTATCTGGTGGAGCGGGATCGCCTGTTCCTGCCCGAATCCGTCCCCGTGGATCACCTGATCGCCCCCGAGCAGTTGGTGACCGACTACGTGCGTCGCCTGATCGAGTATCCGGGGGCGTTGCAGGTGGTGGATTTTGCCGACGGCAAGGTGGGCCTGGTGGCGGTCAAGGCCTATTACGGCGGCCCCCTGGTGGGCAATGCGCTCTCCACCCTGCGGGAACACATGCCCAACATCGAAACCCGGGTCGCCGCCATCTTCCGCCAGGGGCGCTCCATCCGCCCCCAGGGCACCACCATCATCGAAGCCGATGACGAGGTGTTCTTCGTGGCCGCGGCGGGCCATATCCGCGCCGTGATGTCGGAGCTGCAACGCCTCGAGAGCCCCTACCGGCGCATCATGATCGTCGGCGGCGGCAACATCGGCGCCGGCCTTGCCCGCCAGCTAGAGAAGCGCTACAGCGTCAAGCTCATCGAGCGCAACCAGAAGCGGGCGGAGCAGCTCTCAGAACACCTGGAACACACCATCGTCTTCTGCGGCGATGCGGCGGATCAGGAGCTGCTGGCGGAGGAGCACATCGACCAGATCGACGTCTTCATCGCGGTGACCAACGAGGATGAGGCCAACATCATGTCGGCCCTGCTCGCCAAGAAGATGGGGGCCAAGAAGACCATGGTGCTGATCCAGCGCGGCGCCTACGTGGACCTGGTACAGGGCGGCTCCATCGACATCGCCATCTCCCCCCAGCAGGCCACCATCTCGGCCCTGCTGACCCATGTGCGCCGTGCCGACATCGCCAACGTCTACAGCCTGCGCCGCGGGGCGGCCGAAGCCATCGAGGCGATCGCCCACGGGGACGAGAACACCTCCAAGGTGGTGGGCAAGACAGTGGGCGAGCTCAAGCTGCCCCCGGGCACCACCATAGGCGCAGTGGTGCGCGGTGATGAGGTGCTGATCGCCCACGATCGTACCCAGATACAGCAGGATGACCACGTGGTGATGTTCCTGGTGGACAAGAAGTACATCCCGGAAGTGGAGCGTCTGTTCCAGCCCAGTCCCTTCTTCCTGTAAGCCGGCCATGTCTCTGGCAGCGGTATCCGGACCCGGCCCCTTTTCTCAGGAAAGGTCCGGGTCTTTTTTCAATCAACGACCAGGTTATCTCGCATGATCAAGCTGCATCCCATCGTCTTCACGCTCGGGCTGGTGCTCTCCAAGCTGGCGCTCTTCATGTGGCTGCCCACCCTGCTGGCCCTGCTGACCGGTTCGGAAGGTTTCGTCGAATTTCTCAAGTCGGTCTTGATCACCCATGGTGCCGCCCTGCTCTGCCTCCATTACGGTCGCAAGGCAGAGTTTCACCTCGGCGTGCGGGAAATGTTCCTGCTCACCACCTCGGTCTGGGTGGTCGCCTGCGTCTTCGGGGCCCTGCCCTTCGTCTTCATCACCCATATCGACTTTGCCGACGCCTACTTCGAGACCATGTCGGGGGTCACCACCACGGGATCCACCGTGCTGTCGGGGCTCGACGGCATGGCCCACAGCATCCTGCTGTGGCGATCCATCCTGCAGTGGCTGGGCGGGGTCGGCTTCATCGTGATGGCGGTGGCGGTGCTGCCCTACCTCAACGTCGGTGGCATGAAGCTGTTCCAGACCGAGAGCTCGGATTGGTCCGACAAGAGCGCCCCCCGCGCCAAAACGGTGGCCAACAACATAGTGCTGGTCTATCTGGTGCTCTCCATGCTCTGCTTCCTCGCCTACTGGGTGAGTGGCATGAACCTGTTCGAAGCGGTCAACCACGCCATGACGACCCTCAGCACCGGCGGCTACTCCACCTCCGATCAATCCATGTCCCACTTCTCCCACGCGGCGCACTGGATAGGCACCCTCTTCATGTTCCTCGGTGGCCTGCCCTTCCTGCTCTATGTGCAGGCTCTCTCCCGCCGTGACAACAGCCTGTTCAAGGATGCCCAGGTGCAGGGCTTCTTCTGGCTGATCGTCTGGGTGACCCTGGTCGTCACCTTCTATCTCTGGGTGAGAGACATCTACGGCTTCATGGATGCCTTGCGCATCAGCAGCTTCAATATCGTCTCCGTGCTCACCACCACGGGTTTCGGACTCGGCGACTTCGGCACCTGGGGCCCGCTCACCACCATTATCTTCATCATCCTGCTGGCACTCGGCGCCTGCTCCGGCTCCACCTCGGGCGGGCTCAAGATCTTTCGGGTCCAGGTGGCCTTCGCCCTGTTCAAGAAACAGATGCGCCAGCTGATGCACCCCTCCGCCGTGTTTCCCCAGAAGTACAACGGCCGTCCGGTCAACGACGCCATCATCCGCTCCCTGATCTCCTTCGTGCTGGTCTACTTCGCCATCATCCTGCTGATCGCCGCCCTGCTCGCCGCCATCGGGCTGGACCCCCTGACCGCCATCTCGGGCTCCATCACCGCCGTCGCCAACGTGGGCCCGGGCATGGGGCCTGTCATCGGTCCCAGCACCAACTTCGCCAGTCTGCCGGATGCGGCCAAGTGGATACTGTCGTTCGGCATGCTGCTGGGACGCCTCGAGATCCTGACGGTGGCGGTACTCTTCTTCCCCTCCTTCTGGAAGCAATAAGCAGCCGTCCAGGCTGTTGCATGAAACGAAAAGGGCAGCCAATGGCTGCCCTTTTCGTTGTCCCGGCGAATGACGACTCCCCTCAGTCCGCCGACTCCTCCCGCTCCAGCGCCCTGTCCACCAGCGCGTCCGGCAAGGGCTTGGTCACCTCGACCCCCAGCTCGCGAAAGCGCTCAGCCTGGGCGATCAGGTTGCCACGACCGTTGACCAGCCGGCCCATCGCCTTGTCGTAACTCTCCTGCGCCTTGTGCAGGCTGCCCCCCATCTGCTGCATCTCCTCCACGAACAGCCGCAGCTTCTCGTAGAGGCGGCCGGCCCGCTCCGCTATCTGGCGCGAGTTCTGGTTCTGCCGCTCGTAGCGCCACAGGTTCTCTATGGTGCGCAGCGCCACCATCAGGTTGGTAGGGCTCACCAGCAGGATGTTGTGTTCCAGCCCGTAGCGCACCAGGGAAGGGTCCGCTTCCAGGGCAGCGAGGAAGGCAGGCTCCACCGCCACGAACAGCAGCACATAGTCCAGGGTGCGCACCCCGGGCAACTGCTGGTAATCCTTGCGGCCCAGCTCGCGGATATGGTTGCGCACCGAGGCGACGTGCTCCTTGAGCGCCACCGCCTTCTCCAGATCGTCAGCGGCGTTGTACCAGCGCTCATAGGCGGTCAGCGACACCTTGGCGTCGATGATGATGTCCTTCTCCTGGGGCAGGTGGACGATGACGTCGGGCTGGTAGCGCTTGCCCTTGTCCACCTCGATGTTGACCTGGGTGTGGTACTCATGCCCCTCGCGCAGGCCGCACTCGGAGAGGATCCGCGCCAGCACCACCTCCCCCCAGTTGCCCTGCTGCTTGCTGTCGCCCTTGAGGGCCCGGGTCAGCGCCGCCGCCTCTTCGGTCATGCGGGCGTTGAGCTCGGCAAGGCGCTCCAGCTCGAACTTGAGATTGTGGCGCTGGGCCGTCTCCTGGGCGTGGGTCTCTCCCACCTGGCGGCGAAAGCCCTCCAACTGCTCCTTGAGTGGAGTCAGCAGGAGATCCATGCTGTTCTGATTCAGTTCGCGGAAGTTGCCGGCATTTTGTTCAAAGATACGATTGGCGAGGTTCTCGAACTGCTGGCCGAGGCGCTGTTCAGCCTCTTGTTGCAACTGCAGCTTCTCGGCGCTGGCGATGCGTTCGCTGCGCAGGGTCGCCTCGGCTTCCTTGAGACGGGCGGTGAGCTTGAGCAGCAGGGTCTGCTGCTGATCCAGCTTCTGCTGAGCCAGCATCTTCTCGTCCTGCAGCGCGTCCCAGCGATCCTGCAACCCCTGATGACGCTCCTCCAGCAGCAGCGCCTCTTCACGGCCGCTGCGCCGCCCCCACCACCAGCCGAACAGCAGCGCCAGCCCGCCAGCCAGCATGGCAGGCCACCAGGTCAGCAGCGGGGTCATCGGCGCCCCCGCTGGCGCAGGAAGAGTTCGAGATAGCGGTTGAGCAGCAACCAGATCAGCACATAGAGCAGATAGGCCGCCAGCACCACCCACTTGTGGCTGTTGACCCCGGTATCCAGTTCACTGAACTCGATACCCTTGAGATGGCAGTAGGCCCACATCAGCAGGGGGAAGACATAGAGCAGAGAAGCACGCCACAGAAATAGCCACATGAGTTCATTCAATCCCGCAAAAAGACCCGCCTAGCTTACACAAGGGCAACCCGGCTTGCGATCCTGCCCGCCGCTATTCTCTGGCTTGCCGGCCTAAAACTGGATAAAATTAACCCCTAATAGGTACAGAGGTGGGCATGACGCATTTTTTCTGTCGCTGGCTGGCACACGCATGGGGGAGTCCCCGCAGACCCGAGGTGGTCTGCCATGAGGCACGCCCGCCCTGGGCCATCGACGAGTCCCAGTTCCTCACCCTCTGCACCCGTTGTGGCGACTGCTTCAAGGCATGTCCCAACGGCCTCATCAAGCCCGCCGATCGCCCCGAATATGACGGCAGCCCCATCGCCGGTACCCCAGTGCTGGATCTCGCCTGTGGCCAGTGCAGCTATTGCGGCAGCTGCGCCAGAGCCTGCCCCACGGGCGCACTGGATCTCTGCCTCGGCCGTCAGGTGCAGACCCGGGTCAGGATAGAGGCGAGCTGCCAGGCCCGTCAGGGCTACTACTGCCTGCTGTGCGAAGATGCCTGCCCCCAGCAGGCGATCAAGGTCGGCAGCGAGGGAGTGACCGTCAACATGGCCGCCTGCGATGGCTGCGGCGCTTGCGGCCTCGCCTGCCTGCACGGAGCCATCACCCTTGTGCCCCAGCTCTGATCGCCGGCAATGACAGAGGGGCCCGCAGGCCCCTCTGTCATTCACCGTGGCATCATGCCATGGTCAGGATATTATCCTGCTCTATACCGAGAAGGTGGCACAGACGAGTTGGATCCCGCACCGCATCCGCCAAAGTGTACTCCCCCAGCACCTCCAGGAAGGCGTGCATGGCGCGGCGTAGAATACCCTGGATGCGGCAGCCCCCGGAGAGACGGCAGTTTTCGCGCTTGCAGTCCACCGGGCAGAGCACGTGCTCCATGTCCATCACCACATCGCGCAGGTTGATGGAGACGGCGGCACGGCCGAGGCGGATGCCCCCATGCTTGCCACGTACCGTCTCGATGTAACCCTTGATGCCGAGCTGATGCACTATCTTGACCACGTGATTGCGGGAGATGGCGAAGGTGTCGGCCACTTCCGTGATGGTCGACAGGCGATCACCGGGCTGGATGGCCAGGAAGGTCAGGGTACGCAGGGCGTAATCGGTAAATCGTGTCAGTTGCATGGTCGCACTTGCCTCTTACTACAAGCCAGAAATCAGGACGACAGCCGGTGGCCAAAGAGGGGGTCTGCACATGCGTGCGCACGGGATGGGCTTCTTCGACCGAGTCGTGAAGTCACAAGGGTAAGAGCAGCCCGGGCGGGTGTCGACGAAGATGTACATAAATCGACACTTTCTTTGATTGATCGCAAACTTGCCGCCTCAGCGAGGGGTTTTGGCGGTTTCCGTCGACAAACCCCCCACCTCCTCTGCCATCGCCGGAGCCGTTGTCCGGCGAGTTCAGTGGGGCTGTTTCAGCCAGTTGCGCAGCGCCTGGGAGGGGATGGAGCTCTCGGAGGCCACCGCGAAGGCGCCCCAGTCCACGGCGCACTGCAGCGCATCGGCCATGGCCATGCCCCGCGCAAGACCGTGGATGAGGCCGCCCGCGAAGGCATCCCCCGCCCCCGTGGTATCCACCACGGAGACCGGTCGCGCCGCCACCCTGACCTGCTCCTCCCCGTGAATGGCCACGGCTCCCGCCTTGCCCTCGGTCAGCACCAGCCATTCAAGCTGCTCCCCTGCGAGCTGGCGGGCATGCTGCCAGGGGTCGCTCACCTCGCCGAGATCGGAGCGGGAGGCCACCAGCACGTGGCAAGGGCGGCGGGCCTGCCCCCCCTTGGGATACTGGGCCACCACGAAACTCTTGGCGAGCATCTGGCGCATGTAGCCCACGATGGCGGTGCCCGGATAGTTCACATAGAGGCAGTCCACCCCTTCGGTCGGCAGATCCCCCGGCAGATCCGGACGACGTGGGCGCCTGAGGATGGTGCGCTCACCGGTGGCGTCCACCAGCACCAGCAGCTCGCCGGTCTCGCCGCCAAAGCGTTCCACATGGCTGCAATCCAGGCCGTATGAGGCCGCCTGCTCCAGCAGCCAGTCACCGGTGTCGTCCAGCCCGACCCGGGAAGCGATGATCACCTCGTGCCCCGCCCACACCAATCCGATGCCGGTATTGGCGGCGCCGCCGCCGAGCCTGCGCCCCTGATCCACGTATTGCAGCCGCGCCCCCGCCACCAGGGGTTCGGCCAGGGAGAGCACATGATCACAGTTGAGATTGGCGAGCAGCAGGATGCGGGACATGGAAACCTCGGCGGGAGGAGGCCGACACCCCGGGGTGCCGGCACAGAAACGGAAGCGGGATCAGTAGACGGGCAGCTCCACCCCTGACAGCAGCTCGTCGATGCGCGCCTGGGTCGGCTGCTGCATCACGTTCTGGATCATCTCCTTGGTGAGATGGGGGGAGAAAGAGCTGATGAAGTCATACATGTAGTTCTGCAAGAGGATGCTCTTGCTGAAGCAGATCTGGGCCGGGCAGGGCTCGAACAGGTGCTCCAGATTGATGGCCACGAGGCCGGGGGCATCGCTATCGTTGGCTACCAGGGAGGAGATGATGCCGATGCCAAAGCCCAGCTCCACGTAGCGCTTGATGACGCCGGCATCCATCACCGTCATGTAGTAGTTGGGAGTGAGGCCAGCCGCCTGGAACACCCTGTCCTGCACCTGACGCCCGGTGGCGCCGCTCTCGTAGCTCAGGATGGGATACTGGCAGAGCTGCTCCAGGGTCGGCTTCTTCACCTTGGCCAGGGGGTGCTCCTGGGGCACCACCAGGGAGAGGGTCCAGAGGTAGGCGGGCAGCGCGATCAGCTCCTTGTCGAAGCCTATCTCGTGGGCCACGATGGAAAAATCCGAGTATCCCTTGCTGATCTGTTCCTTGGTGGCGGACATCACAGGATGCAGGTGGAACGAGATCTTGGGGTACTTTTTGGTGAAGTAGGTGACGCTTTTCGGCAGCAGGTAGCGGGCGATGGTGTGGGTGGTGTGGATGTTGAGGGTGCCCACGGTCGGATCCAGGTACTCCCGGGAGATGGCCTTGATCTTGCTCTCGATATTGAGCATGGCCTCGGCACACTTGATGATCTCCTCCCCCACCGGGGTGATCCGGTGCAGGTGCTTGCCGCGGCGCTCGAAGATGCGCACCCCCAGCTCGCTCTCCAGCAAGCCGATCTGCTTGCTCACCCCAGGCTGGCTGGTATAGAGCGCATCGGAGGCAACGGAGACGTTGAGATTGTGGTCCCGCACCGCGATCAGATACTTCAACTGCTGTAGTTTCAAGGTTGCCCCCTCACAGACTGACGCGGCGCTCGTCGATGGACTAGGCCGCCAAAAATGGCGGCCAGTGTATCATCCGGACTGGGCATATCGCCGCTTGATCCTTCATTTTGCTACAAAATCTAGCATCAGCGCGGTGGATATGACAAACGGGGTTCAGCGCGCGTCGGCCCCGATCGGCAGGATGCCGAGGAACTGCAGCAGCCACTGCATCATGGTGGCGGAATCCACCTCCCCTTCCAGGGAAGAGAGACTGCTCTGGTAATGTGCATCGGGCAGCCTGTCCCCTCGCCGCTCGTTCAGTGCCGATTCGTCCACCACCGAGAATTCCGGGTGCCCCTGGATGGCGACGATGTGATCCCCCTGCAGGAACATGAAGTTGGGGCAGAAGTCGTTGCCCGCGAGCAGGGTCGCCCCCGGCGGAAGCTGCTCCACCTGATCCTGGTGGCTTGCCAGGATGCGGATGGTGTCCAGACCCGGCGCCATCCAGGGTTTTGTCGTCTGCATGGCATGGACCGACACCCCCAGCCCCCACCCCTTGGTAGACTTCATTACCTCCCCTCCCAGCGCCTGGGCGATCACCTGGTGGCCGAAGCAGACCCCGGCCAGCTTGACGTTGGCATCGTGGGCCCGGCGGATCCAGTCGCGCAGCGCCAGGATCCAGGGGATGTCGCTGTAGGCATCGTGACGCGAGCCGGTAATGAGCCAGGCATCGCATTCGGTCAGATCCAGGGGCAGATCGCCGTCGAGGGCGGACCAGACCCGAAATTCCAGCTCGGGGGCCAACGCCCGGAAACCCTTGATAAACATCTCGGAGTAAACGGGACCAAAATCCCCCACCAAATCGGGGTCCAGCCGGTCACAATCGAGAATACCCAGTCGCATCTGTTACTCCTTGACAGAAGCGCCCCCGCAGACCGGCGGCCTGCGGGGGCAAGAGATTAAAGCCATGGCAGCGAGCCAGCGGCTCACTTCATGGTCGGCATGGAGAACTCGGCGCCGGCGCGCAGGCTCTGGGGCCAGCGGGCGGTCACCGTCTTCATCCGGGTGTAGAAGCGCACCCCATCCGGCCCGTGCATGTTGAGCGGCCCGAAGATGGACCGTTTCCAGCCACCAAAGCTGTGAAACGCCATGGGCACCGGAATGGGAACGTTCACCCCTACCATACCGACCTGAACCCGCGTGGTGAAGTCCCTTGCGGTATCTCCGTCACCGGTGAAGATGGCGGTGCCGTTGCCGTACTCGTGTTCGTTGATGAGGCGCAGGGCCGTCTCGTAGTCCGGGGCCCGCACGATGGCGAGCACGGGGCCGAAGATCTCCTCCCGGTAGATGCGCATCTCGGGGCCGACCCGATCGAACAGGCTGCCCCCGATGAAGTAGCCCTCGCCATGGCTCAGGCCCCGGCCATCCACCACCAGCTCGGCCCCCTCGGCCACCCCCTGATCCACGTAGCCGCGCACCTTGGCCAGGTGTTCCCGGCTGATGAGGGGCCCCATCTCGTTCTCCGGACTCTGACCAAGGCCGGGGCCGACCCGCAGGGCCGCCACCAGGGGCGAGAGCTTCGCCACCAGGGCATCGGCGGTCTCGTCACCCACCACCACGGCCACCGAGATCGCCATGCAACGCTCGCCCGCCGCGCCATAGGCGGCCCCCATCAGGGCGGAAACCGCCTGATCCAGATTGGCATCCGGCATGACCACCATGTGGTTCTTGGCGCCGCCCAGGGCCTGCACCCGCTTGCCGTGGGCCGAAGCGGTGGCATAGATGTACTGGGCGATGGGGGTGGAGCCGACAAACGACACGGCACCGACCCTCGGGTCGGTCAGCAGCACGTCCACCACCTCCTTGTCGCCGTTGACCACATTGAGCACCCCGTCCGGCAGGCCCGCCTGCTTGAGCAGTTCGGCCATGCGCAGAGAGAGGGACGGATCCTTCTCCGAGGGCTTGAGGATGAAGGTGTTGCCGCAGGCCAGGGCCACCGGGAACATCCAGAGCGGCACCATGGCAGGGAAGTTGAACGGGGTGATGCCGGCGCATACCCCCACCGGCTGCATCATGGAGTGGCTGTCCACCCCGCGGCCCACGTTGAGAGAGTGCTCCCCCTTGAGCAGGTGGGGAATGCCGCAAGCAAACTCCACCACCTCCAGCCCCCGGGTCAGCTCCCCCTGGGCGTCGGAGAAGACCTTGCCGTGCTCGCGGCTGATGAGCTGGGCCAGCTCGTCCCTGTGCTGCTCCATCAGCTCCTTGAAGCGAAACAGCACCCGGGCCCGCACCAGCGGCGGGGTCTGGGACCACTCCCCAAAGGCGCGCTCGGCGCAGGCAATCGCCTCGGCACACTCATCGGCCGTGCTGAGAACGACGGAGCCCTGCTGCTGGCCGGTGGCCGGATTGAAGATGGCACCGAAACGCTCGCTGCGACTCTCGGTCGTCTCGCCGTCGATGAAGTTGTCGATCCTGTAACTCATAAATCCTCCGTGATGGGTCATCCGTCCTCCCCTCGCCGCGCCGGGGCAGCACAGGGGGATGACGCCCGGGACGAGCGCCATCCTGTGTGATGTGGGGGTCAGTCCTGGGCCTGCAGGGCGTCCTGCAGCAGGGTGAAGAGATCGTCTATCTGGCTGCGCTCGATGATGAGGGGAGGCGACAGGGCGATGATGTCGCCGGTCACCCGGATAAGCGCCCCCTTCTCGAAACAGCGCACGAACACCTCGTAGGCCCGCTTGCCCGGTGCATCGGGCATGGATTCGAGCTCGATGCCCGCCACCAGGCCGTAGTTGCGCACGTCCTTCACGTGCTTGCAGCCCTTGAGGGAATGGGCAGCCTCCTCCCAGTAGCCCGCCAGCTCGGCTGCCCGGGTCAGCAGATTTTCGCTCCGGTAGATCTCGAGGGTGGCCAGACCCGCCGCCGCCGCCACCGGGTGGCCGGAGTAGGTGTAGCCGTGGAACAGCTCGATGGCCCCCTTGCCCGCCGCCATCATGTCGTCATAGATATGGTTTTGCACCAGCACGGCCCCCATGGGGATAGCGCCGTTGGTGAGCCCCTTGGCGCAGGTGATCATGTCGGGGATGACGTCGAACTCCTGGGCGGCGAAGGGGGAGCCGAGGCGGCCGAAACCGGTGATCACCTCGTCAAAAATCAGCAGGATGCCGTGTTTGGTACAGATCTCCCGCAGCCGCTTGAGATAGCCCTTGGGGGGCATGATGACCCCGGTGCTGCCGGCGATGGGCTCGACGATGACCGCCGCGATGTTGCTGGCGTCGTGCAGGAAGACAATCTTCTCCAGTTCATCGGCCAGGGTGAGGTCTTCTGCTGGCAATCCCTTGGTGAACGCATTTTTCCCTATGTTGAGGGTGTGGGGCAGATGATCCACCCCGGTCAGCAGGGAGCCGAACCACTTGCGGTTGCCGGGAATGCCCCCCACCGAGATGCCGCCAAAACCCACCCCGTGGTAGCCGCGCTCGCGGCCGATGAGCCGGGTACGGGTCCCCTGGCCGCGAGCCCGCTGCCAGGCCAGCGCAATCTTGAGCGCAGTGTCCACGGACTCCGATCCGGAGTTGGTATAGAAGACATGACCGAATCCCTTGGGGGCGATCTCCACCAGCTGGTTGGCCAGCTCGAACGGCAGGGGGTGGCCCATCTGGAAGGTGGGGGCAAAATCGAGGTGGGAGATCTGCTGGGAGACCGCCTCGGCGATCTCGCGCCGACCATGGCCTGCGTTGCAACACCAGAGTCCGGCAGTGCCATCCAGTATCTTGCGGCCATCCTCTGAGTGATAATACATCCCCTCTGCCGACTTCAGGATGCGCGGCGCCGCCTTGAATTGCTGGTTGGCGGTGAACGGCATCCAGAATGCGGACATGTCGGGGGTATTGATGTCGCTGACAGGTTTCATGGTCACCTCATCCTTAAGGCGTTTAGTAACACCCGGCTCATGCCTATTAAATTAAACACCTGAATCCATAAAAAAGGGCTTTTATCGCCCGACTTGGTGTCACCCCTCAGGGGTGGTATAAGATATTTAACACAATTTTAATAATAGTAAACAGTCAAGGAGTGTCTATCGATGGATATCGGTCACCGCCTCAAGGCGGTTCGCACCAAGGCGGCCCTCTCCCAGCGCGAGCTGGCAAAACGCTCCGGTGTGACCAACGGCTTTATCTCCCAGATCGAGAAAAATCAGGTGAGCCCCTCGGTGGCCTCCCTGCGCAAGGTGCTGGAAGGCATCCCCATGTCATTGGCCAGCTTCTTCACCGACGAGACGGAGATGGATTCCGAGGTGATCTTCCGTGCGGACGACATGCCGGATCTCGGCACCCACCCCATCAGCTACCGTCTGGTGGGTCACAGCCGCGCCAACCGCGCCATCGGCATGATGCAGGAGATACTGCCCCCGGGCGCCGACACCGGTGACGACATGCTGAGTCACGAAGGGGAAGAGTGCGGCATCGTCATCCGGGGTCAGGTGGAAGTCACGGTAGGCGAGCAGGTTCACCTGCTGGCACCGGGGGATGGCTACTACTTCGACAGCCGCACTCCCCACCGTTTTCGCAATGTGGGGGATCAGGAGTGCGTGCTGATCTCGGCCAACACGCCCGCCAGCTTCTGACGGGCCTTCTCCCGGAACAGCCCGCCGGGATCCCCCCCTGCCCGACCCGGGGATCAGGCCCGCGACACGGGCTCCCGCCCCGCCGCGCGGCCCCCGACACCACAGGCCAGGGCGCCCGGTTTGCCCCGCCGTTGGCCCGGGTTGTTCGGGGTCAGTGTTTAATGAATTGTTACAAGATGGATTTACAAGCGGCGGGATGTTTAGCATATTGATACGCGGAGACTGACTTTCTGCCGGTTCAAGGAGTGAACATGAGTGACCTGACCCTGGCCCAGTGGCAACACAAGGCCGCCCATCTGACCCTGCCCTCGCAAGCCTTTATCGACGGCACCTACCGGGATGCCGTCAACGGCGCCACCTTCGATTGCATCAATCCGGCCAACGGCCAACTGCTGACCAAGGTCGCCTCCTGCGACGCCGCCGATGCCGAGCTGGCGGTCAAGGCGGCCCGTGCCGCCTTCGCCGACAAGCGCTGGTGCGGCCTCTCTCCCAAGCAGCGCAAGCTCATCATGCAGCGCTTCGCCGAGCTGATGCGCCTGAACCTGGTGGAGCTGGCACTGCTGGAGTCGCTGGATATGGGCAAGCCCATCGGCGACGCCATGGGGTATGACGCCCCCGCCGCCGCGAACTGCATCGCCTGGAACGCCGAGGCGATAGACAAGATCTACGATCAGGTCGCCCCGGTGGAAGAGTCCGCCCTGGCCCTGGTGACCCGCGAGCCCCTCGGTGTCGTGGCCGCCATCGTGCCCTGGAACTTCCCTCTGGTGATGGCCTGCTGGAAGCTGGGGCCGGCGCTCGCCACCGGCAACTCGGTGATCCTCAAACCCTCCGAGAAATCCCCCCTCACCGCCCTGCGCATCGCGGGTCTGGCGAAGGAGGCGGGCATCCCCGACGGCGTGTTCAACGTGCTGCCAGGCTTCGGCCATACCGTGGGCGAGGCGCTGGCCATGCACATGGACGTCGACTGCATCACCTTCACCGGCTCCACCAAGATCGGCAAGCACCTGGTGCAGTGCTCCGGCAAGTCCAACCTCAAGCGCGCCTTCATGGAGTGCGGCGGCAAGAGCCCCAACATCGTGCTGGCGGATGCACCGGATCTGGACGCCGCCGCCCGCAGCGCCGTCGGCGCCATCTTCTACAACCAGGGGGAAGTGTGCACCGCCGCCTCCCGCCTGCTGGTGCAAAACAGCATCAAGCCCCAGTTCATGGAGCGGCTGCTGGCCCATGCCCGCGAGTGGATCTCGGCCAACCCGCTCGACCCCACCACCCGCATCGGTGCCATGGTGGACCACATCCAGATGGAGCAGGTGCTCAACTACATCGCCATCGGCCAGCAGGAGGGCGCCAAGCTGCTGCTGGGAGGCAAGCGTACCCAGCCCGAGAGCGGCGGCTACTACATCGAACCCACCATCTTTGACGACGTGACCCCGACGATGCGCATCTTCCGCGAGGAGATATTCGGCCCCGTGCTGGCGGTGACCGGCTTCGACACCCTGGAAGAGGCCATCGCCCTTGGCAACGACACCGACTACGGCCTGGCGGCCGCTATCTGGACGGCGGATCTCAACCAGGCGGTGAAAGGGTCGCGCGCCCTGCGCGCCGGCACCGTCTTCGTCAACAACTGGGATGGCGGCGACATGACCATGCCGTTTGGCGGTTTCAAGCAGTCCGGCAACGGGCGCGACAAGTCCCTGCACGCCCTGGAGAAGTACACCGAGCTGAAAAGCACCTGGATCCAGCTCGAATAACGTCATAAATGACGCTTATCAACAAAACAGGGGGAGAAATCCCCCTTTCCCATTTTTACTCTTTTATCCCCTCGCTCAATCGATATAATCGTCAAATAGCAAGCCATTAAATTTAAAGATAAAAATGCTGTTTTTTCTGGGAAGTGTACTGTTTCTGGTGGTGGGACTGCCGCTGCTGTTCTTCGTGCTGGGTCAGGGGGAAGCCTATGTCACCTGGGGCCCCTGGATCTCCGCCATCGCCCTCATGCTGTGGCTGCTGATGGACGTGGAGAAGATCCGCCGCGGGGGCGGTCGCTGAAGTCGCTCCTGCTGTTAAAATCCCGTCAGACCCATTTATTGTCTTCTTTCCCTGCAAAAGGATCGCTACACTGACTTTTTGCGATGTTTCCCGACATCCGCACTCCAGTGAAGGTTATCCGCATGCAACAACAGATCCAGCGCCAGGGCGTCCTCTATGCCCTCGGCGCCTACACCCTTTGGGGCCTGGCACCCATCTACTTCAAGTCCCTCTCCGCCGTGCCGGCCGCCGAGATCCTGACCCACCGCATGATCTGGTCCTGCGCCCTGCTGATGGTGCTGGTGCTGCTCGGACGCCAGTGGCACAAGGTGCAGGCGGTGCTGCGCCAGCCCAAGGTGCTGCTCACCCTGGCCTTCACCTCCGTCACCGTCGGCGGCAACTGGCTGCTGTTCATCTGGGCCATCAACAATGGCCACATGCTGGATGCGAGCCTGGGCTACTACATCAACCCCCTGTTCAACGTGCTGCTCGGCATGGTGTTTCTGAGCGAGAAGCTGCGCCGCCTGCAGTGGTGGGCGGTGGGGCTCGCCTTTGTCGGTGTCGCCGTCCAGCTCATCGCCTTCGGCTCCCTGCCCTGGATAGCCCTGGTGCTGGCCTCGAGCTTCGCCATCTACGGCCTCATTCGCAAGAAGCTGGCCCTGGACGCCCTCACCGGCCTGCTCATCGAGACCCTGATCATGCTGCCGCCAGCCGCCTTCTATCTGTGGGGCATCGCCGACAGCCCCACCAGCCACCTCACCCAGAATGACTGGCACCTGAACCTGCTGCTCATCGCCGCGGGCGCCGTCACCACGGCCCCCCTGCTCTGCTTCACTGCGGCGGCCACCCGGCTCAAGCTCTCCACCCTGGGCTTCTTCCAGTACATAGGCCCCAGCCTGATGTTCATCCTGGCGGTGACCCTGTATGGCGAGGCGCTGGCGCTGGACAAGATGATCACCTTTGGCTGCATCTGGAGCGCCCTGGTGCTGTTCAGCCTGGATGGCCTGCGCAGCGGCAAGCGGCGCCAGGAGGCCGGCTGAGGCGCCGGCGCAATAATCTACAAGCCAAGGGGCCGCTTTCGGGGTATCAATAGGGGATGAACGCACCCCAATCCCGCATCCACTACTGGCAATCCCGGCTGCTGCCGGGGGTTGAACTCTCCCACTCCCACCACAGGGAGTTCAGCTATGGCCGCCACGTGCATCTGGACTACCACATCGGTCTGGTGCAGCGGGGCGGCCAGAAGTTCATCCACAAGGGGAACAGCCACAACCTGGTGCGCGGCGAACTCTCCACCGTCAACCCGGACGAAATGCACGACGGCCTCAGCCTGCTGCCGGAAGGGTACGAGGTGCGGGTCTTCTCCATCGCCCCCGAGCAGCTGGCCCGCTGGCTGCCGGAGCACCCCGAGCCCTTTTTCCACCAGGGATTGCAGAGCCGCCCCGACCTCTATCAGGGCTTTGCCCGCCTACACATGCACCTGGACGGCCCCGCCCCCGACGGCCTGCTGGCGGAGAGCCAGTTGCTGGCCCTGCTGGGCGAACTGTTCCGGCTCGCCCCCGAGCGCCACGCCCTGGCGGATCCCCAGCTCAGGTTCCTGCGCGACCATCTGCTGGCCCGGCTGGACGAGCGCCACACCCTGGAGGACCTGGCCGCCCTGTTCGGGCTGGATCGCTTCGCCTTCCTGCGTCAGTTCAAGAAGAAGACCGGCATGACCCCCTATGCCTGGCTCAAGCGGCTGCGCCTCGAACAGGGCAAGCGCCTGCTCGGCAGCGGTCTGCCGGTGAGCGAAGTGGCACTGGCGGTGGGCTTCTTCGATCAGAGCCACTTCCACCACGGTTTTCGTCAGGCTTTCGGGCTCACCCCGGCGGAGTATCGCCAGCAGATGCTGCCCGCCTGAATCACCGCTGCTGCAATCTTTTACAATCTCCCGTCCCCCGTCCTGCCCCATGCTGTCACCTCCATACCGCTGTCGGAGGTCTTTTATGTTCACCAGCCTGTTTCTGACCCTGGGTCTCGTCCACCTCATCGCCCTGGCGAGCCCGGGCCCGGATTTCGCACTCATCCTGCGCACCAGCCTGCACAGGCCCACTGCCCTCGGAGCGGCCCTTGGCATCGCCCTCGCCATCCTGCTCCACGCCACCCTGAGCCTGACCGGCATCAGCCTGCTGATCGCAAGCCAGCCCTGGCTCTTTCTCGCCGTGAAACTGGTGGGTGCCCTCTATCTGGGCTGGCTGGGCTGGGGGGCGCTGAAGGCGGCCTGGCAGGGAAGCGGGGATCTGGCGCTGCGCGCCGGAGGCGAGCGGCCGGGCTGGCGCAAGGGGGTGAAGAGCGGGCTGGCCACCAATCTGCTCAACCCCAAGGCGATGCTGTTCTTCATGGGGCTGCTGGCCGCCATGGTGACGCCCCAGGTGGATGGCCTGACCCGGGGATTGCTGATCCTGGAGCTGTTCCTGCTCTCCCTCGTCTGGTTCAGCGCCCTGGCCTGGAGCCTCTCCACCCCCCGCGCCCAGCACCTGCTCGGCCGCATCCAGCGCCCGCTCAACCTGATGACGGGCCTGCTGTTTGGCGCGGTCAGCCTCTCCATCCTGGTGGATCTGCAGGGGCACTGGCCAGCGACCTGACCGGCACGTCCTTGTTGGCGGCAAGCAGGGAGGGGCCTTGACGGACGGCGCGACTACTCCCCGCGCCGCATCCCCTTGCGCAGGTAGACGTAACCCTCCCCCGGGCTGCCCCAGCGCTGATGGGCGCCGTTGTCATAGGCCCTGTCCAGCAACCGGACGCTATCCGGGCCGATCCAGAGGTACTGCACCAGGGTGGTGGCACCGCCAAAATCGGTGGCGCAATGCCCGACCCGGGTCTGCCCCTTGTACTCCCCGCCCGGCTGGCGGGTCAGCCAGATCTCGCACCCTTCGCGCAGGGAGAGTTGCTGCGGGGTGAGGGAGTCAAGCAGCTCGGGCCGACGCCAGGCGCCGGCAAAATCCGTGGCCCTCGGCATGGTCAGTTCGGCCATCAGGATGCGGCCATCGGGCAGGGAGGAGAAGCGGTAGATGCGCTGGCGAAACGGTCGCTGCGCCCGCTCGGTCAGAAACTGCTCCGCATAGACCCAGCGAAAGGGGCCTTCCCCGGGCCAGATCTCCACCAGCCGCAGCTCGGCGCTGGTGAAGCGGGCATCGAAGGTGGCCTGCTCCTGGCTGGAAAACTCACCCGAGAACCAGGAGAGCAGGGGCTCCAGCCTCCCCTGCGTGGCATGGGGGTCGGGGGCCGTCACGAAGGGGACGGGCGCCGCCCAGATCAGGCTGGCGTAAAACAGCCCCAGCAGGGCCGCCATCAGCTGTGTCATCGAATCCTTCCGAGTCGCTTGCATGGCGGCGATTATATGAGCGAACGGTGACAATAACCTCTATCTTGATCAACTCCTTGAAGAGAAAACGAAAAATCCTCTCTGCAGGCGAAAGGAGGCGACGCACCCCCGCAGGCCACGGGGATGACGGCTATCCTTGCTGCGACCCGTCCCTGTTGCCACCAAGAGGAGTCCCCCATGAACACAGTCACCCTGCATCGCGTACTCAAGGCCCCGCCACAGCGGGTATACCAGGCCTTTGTGGAGGCAGACGCCCTGGCCAAATGGCTGCCGCCCCATGGCTTCACCTGCAAGGTGGCGGCGCTGGATGCCCGGGTCGGCGGCCAGTTCAGGATGTCGTTCACCCACTTTGCCAGCGGCCACACCCACGCCTTCGGCGGCGAGTATCTCGCGCTGGAGCCGGGCAAGCGCATCCGCTACACCGACCGCTTCGACGACCCCAACCTGCCGGGGGAGATGCAGATCACCATCACCCTCACCCAGGTGCTGTGCGGCACCGATCTCGCCATCGAACAGGCGGGTATTCCGGCGGTCATCCCGGTGGAGATGTGCTACCTCGGCTGGCAGGAGTCCCTGATGCAGCTCGCCACCCTGGTGGAGCCCGAGATCCCCGCCGAGTGACCCGACACGGGGGCTCCCCCGGTGGCCCCCGCACAGATACCCCTTGTGAGAGAGGGTCCTGATCAGGTATCTCTGTGGGCAGGGCGGGCTGCGTTCTTGCAGCGACCATCCACCGCTAGGAGCCCCCATGAAACGAGTCTTGATGATGACCATGGCCGCCGCCCTGCTGGGCGGGTGCGCCGTGAAGAACCAGGTCACCCACAGCCTGCAGGCGATCCCGCTCACGGCCTTCCAGCAGAGTGAAAGCAACCCCAACCAGCGCATCTACAAGGAACCCGGCGTGGATCTGCGCCAGTACCATCAGGTGCTGCTCGACCCCTTGCAATTCATCCGCCAGGAGAACGGCCAGTGGTATCTGCTGACCGCCAACGAGCAGAACGAGATAGGCCGCTACTACCACGCCACCTTCCAGCGGGAGCTGATGAGCCAGGGCGTCAAGATTGCTACCGAACCCGGTCCCGGCGTGATGCGGGTGCAGGCGGCCATCACCAACTTCGACCTGACCCGGCCCGACCCCAAGCTGCGGGATCTGCTGCCCGCCAAGATCGCCATCAACGTCACCCGCGAGGTGATAGGCAAGGAGCCCTATCTGCTCAAGGTGGGCAGCATGGCCCAGTTGCTCGACGCCCAGAGCGGCAAGCTGCTGGTGCGGGTGATGGACGCTCGCGAGAGCCCGGACACCACCCACAAGGATTCCCCCATCACCGCCCTGGAGATGGAGAAGATGATCGATCAGTGGGCCGCAAGTCGCGCCAAACAACTGGCCGACAATCTGGGGCGCTGAGCCGGGCCGAAAACGACAAAGCCTGCCAGGGGGCAGGCTTTGTCGTCGCTGAAGCGCGGCTTATTGCAGGTTCAGACCGCCCAGGTAATCCCGCTTGCCCAGATCCACCCCGGCCTGGCGCAGCAGGGCATAGGTCATGGTGAGGTGGAAGTAGAAGTTCGGGATGCCGTACTCATGCACGCAGCTGTGGCCGTCCATCCCCTTGCCACCGGCCCAGTAGGGGTAGTAGTGGCCGCTCGCATACTGGCTGAAATCCGCCTCCAGCATGCCTTGCAGATAGGCGATGGTCTTGGCCACGTGGGCGCGCAGGTCCGCCATGGTCTTGGGGTCATCCCCCAGCACCGGCGGCTCGCTCAGGCTGGCGGTGGCCACCACGGCGCGGGCGCTGTCGCAGCAGATCAGCACCTGTTTGCTGAATGGCAGCATGTCGACGATCAGCCGATCGCCGAAGAAGTTCTCCACATTGAATTTCTTGGCGGCGGCGTGGGCCTCGGCCTTGGCAAGGCACTGGTCGAGGTTGGTCAGCATCTTGATAAACTGGGCGACGATATCACGATTCATAATGCGCTCTCGGTTGGTTGAAGGCAGTTAAACGAGCGGCATCCACTATAGCGTATCCCCCCGTTTGTTCGAGCCCACCCCCGCAAAAAGCAGTACCGACCTGCCTTCCCAGCGACAGGATTGGACGACCCCGCGCGGCAAGCCCGCTCATCCTTGCCGACGCACCGAGTCCCTCTCTGGCTCTTTTTTGATCTGTGACATGCATCACGCTTTGACAGGAGCGTAGGCTGATTCGCGCAGCCCGGGCATACCGCCGGGCCCCATAAAAGGAGAGTGCCATGAAAATCTATGACCGAAACCGCAATGCGCTCACAGCGGGTCAACGCGTGATGATCGCCGCCACCGGCGCCGTCGACTTTCTGAAAGAGGCCCACACCGACAACCTGACCCCCTATCAGGCCGAGCATGAAAAGTGCGTGCTGCTGGCTAACTCCCGGGAGCAGTACGCTCCCATCGAGTTGATTAGACTAGGCTGATACCCCGCGTTCTCTGTCACCCTACTCTTTACAATTCACCCGGCCACCGTGCCCCGTCGGGGCCGGGTTTCTCTCTCCGCTCTCTACTCCTTCTCCGAGCCGCTGCACCTTATGAGGGCGAGGCGATGCAGCTTGCCGGGATCCAGCCTGATTGCCCCGCTTCGTTGTGAACCCAGAGCCAGCCTGCCAGCTCCCGCTCCACCCGTACCCGCTCCCCCGCCGCCACATCCAGCTCCCGGGCGGTATAGTCCTGGCGCGCCTGCGCCTCCCCGGCGCTGATCGGGGTCAGCAGGGACAGGGGCGCCCACCCCTCGTTGCCGTCTGCGGTAAAGGTGCGCACCCAGCCCGGGAACTCGTCGTCCTCATGGCCGATGCGCACCCGCTCACCGGCCCGAAAGGCGATGGGATTGGGATAACAGGTGTGGTGCGCCGTGGTGATCAACGCCAGCATTGTCTCTTCCTCCGACAGGTTCTGTTTGGTTACTCCCCGAGTCATACCACAAGCCGGGCCCCGTTGCGTCAACCGGGCTCACACCCTCTGGCGGAGGGCGTTCTCCCCCGGGGCGGGCCGACGACCCTGATCCGCACGATTCATTACTTTCAGTAAATTTTCATATCATCCAAGTGTCATTTCAGTGAACACATCGCCGCCCTAGACTGCTTCTCGAACCTTAACGAGGAGTCTTGTATGAAACTCACCCATATCCCGTTGCTGGCCGGCACCCTCGCCTCGGCCTTCTCTTTCAACACCTTCGCCGGTGACATCGTCTCGGTGCAGTTCAGCGATGGCCGCCCCGCCGTGACCGGGGTCGAAGCGGTCAACAACGCGCTCAACCCCATCGGCGTCAACGTGGTCACCGTCGACATTCCCGAGGCCGCCAGGCCCCTGCTTGAAGCCTCCCACCGCCGCGCCCTGACCAAAGCGGAGCACGGCGCCCTGATCTCGGCCTTCAACCTGAGTCAGGGAGAACTGCTGGAGCAGGCCAGGCTCGCAGGGCGCGCGCCTGCGGTGCAAGGGGGCGGCGTCGCCACCGAAGAGACCGGCGTCGGCCCCTACCCCAAGGTCTATGACCTGATGGCGCTGGACGAGCGCACCCGCAGCGCCGTGCTCGGCAAATATGGCCGCATGCACGTCAACTCCGCCGAGGACGGCACCGACATCGACGAGGTGATGACGGTGGTCAGCGGCGGCCCCTTCCGCTGGGGCTTTACCCTCGAAGACGGCAGCATCGCCCGCTTCCAGATAGACAAGGTGGGCCTTGAGGACAAGGCCGTGCGGATCAGCTATCACGGGCTCGGCATGCACGCCGGGTTGATGGATGCAAAACAGGGGCTGCTGGTGGCCTTCGCCCACGGGCCCAGAGCGTTCACCATGCGCTACCAGGCGGACGTGCCCCACGCCCAGCTGCTCGGCACCAACCCCTGGGCCGATGTCGGCATCACCCTGCCCCCCGCCCCCGGCAAGGTGCAGTAAGCCGGTGCGTGCCATCTGGCGGCGGGGCCCGGGCCCTGCCGCCTGCTTTTATGCCTGCCGTCACGGGCCGGGGTGCCCGGGGCTCATCGCCTCTCTTTCGTCTGCGTCTCTGCCGGGCCCGCCACGCCCGGAGGGCCATGATCCGGGCCAGTCTGCCACCGGCAACTCTCTGTCTGGCGGGGGATGGGGGGTGGACACCCCGGGGAACCGCACTATTGTGATAAAAGTGCGCAATGATGGCGCCATCATTTACCAGTAGTGAATTAACGGGGGCAGGATGAACAAGATCACGGCGCTGAACGTCTTTCGCCGGGTGGTGGAGATGGGCACCTTCAGGGCGGCGGCGGACGACCTGCGCCTCTCCCAGGCGGCGGTCAGCAAGAACATCAACGAGCTGGAAGCCTATCTCGGCATCGCCCTCATCAACCGCACCACAAGGCGGCTGAGCGTCACCGAATCCGGCATGGCCTATTACGGCCAGATATGCGCCGTGCTGGACAGCCTGGAGGCCGCCGACCAGTCCATCATGGCCGCCTCCTTCACGCCCAGGGGCAGACTGAGGATCGGCATGCCCATGTCCTACGGGCTGATCCGGCTCAACCCCCTTGTCTGCGAATTCCAGCGCCGCTATCCGGAAATCGGCATCGAGGTGATCCTGAGCGACGCCTACATGGATCTGGTGGATCAGGGGCTGGACGTGGTGATCCGGGGGGCAGGCACCCTGGAGGACTCCACCCTGCGCGCCAAACCCCTGTGCGAGGTGCAGCGGGTGCTCTGCGCGGCCCCCGACTACCTGAAGGAGGCGGGCCAGCCCGCCCACCCGACGGATCTCAAGGGCCACAACTGCCTGCGCTACAGCCTCTCCTCCTCCCCCAACAAGTGGTTCTTCACCCGGGACGCGGAGAGCGTGGCGGTGGAGCTGCCCCCCGCCAGCTTCTGCGCCAACAACGGCATCGCCCTGAAACAGGCGGCGGTGCAGGGGCTCGGGGTGATCCTGGTGCCGGATGAATTCGTGTCGAACGAACTGGCAGACGGCACCCTGGTCAAACTGCTCCCCGACTGGCAACCCGACCCCCACGCCCTGTTCGCCGTCTACCCCTTCCACAAGGAGCAGTCCCGCAACGTGCGGCTCTTTATCGAATTTCTCGTCAAGGCGTTTCAGCCGAGGTAAGTCAGACAGGCGGGAGCTTGGGGTTTGTGCCTCTCGGCCACGATACCTGTATGCAGCGTGTAGGTTCGATTAGCGAAGCGTAATCGGACGTTCGCAGAATCGGTCGCTCCTCCTGGCTAAAGCCCGCCGTCCAGGATGACGCCCCCCGCCTGTGTTGCCGATGTATCAGCAAATAGCGGCCTACTAAGCTGGCGGATCACCAGCAATGGCGCCAGCAGGGTGAGCAGCAGCCAGTGGGTGTGGGGCAGGATAAAGGTCCAGATGATCTCGTGGGGCAGCCAGGTCGACGCGGTGGCCGTCATAAAAGCGAGGTCATAGGTTTGCCACAACCAGAGTCCGGCAAAGAGCGGCAACAACAGCGGGCGGGGCGTCAGCAAAAACAGGGGCAAGAAAGCAGAGGCGAGCACGGCGCTGAACTCCAGCATGGCAGGGGCCTGCTCGGCAAAGGTCCGCCCTTGGGAGAAGCCGCTCCATTCGAGAGACATATCCTCGGCCAGTACAGGCCACCAGGATGCGCATTGAAACAGGGTAAGCAAGATCATAAACAGCAAACTGGTCAGCAGCGCCAGCGCAGCTTTTCACAAAAACCAGCTCCTCACCCGGCGCTGTGTCGGCATCCACTTAGACATCAATGACTCCCATCTGGTGACGGGGTAGCATGCACCGATTGGCAAGACTGTGAAAGTGGCCAACCATTCCCGTTCATTATCGTAATATTGACAATAGCCATATTAAAAGCTCTTTTTGATTGCCAAAAAATAGGATTCGTGCGAAGCTTTTCTGCTGCGGAATAGAGGTTGTAAAAACTAATGCTCAATGAGTTTATTCCTACGATTTCATAATAATTTCACCTCTGATTACGCTTACTAATTACAAGCATGGTCTGACTGTTGGTAATTATATAACCCCCATTCCGTTTATAAAAACCATCAATATTGGAGTAAAAATGAAGACATTACTAATTCCCTTGGCTATTCTGGGCACTTTTAATGTAAATGCAGAAGTCAAAATGCCATTTACATATACAACCGAATGCTCGAGAACGTTAGAGCCACAGGAAGTAAAAAATGCAGATAACCGTATTTCTTGGCGTGAACAGGACTGCCAATTACCTCCTCGTGGTCAATGCCTTGGATTTGTCAGTGCTGTTACAGTATGCGGAGGGATTGAAGATGGCCCTGTAGTTTTAAAACCATCTCAGGATTATAAAATGGGGGGAATGTATTTTTACACCAAGGATGCACGGTACCCTTGTGCTTGGGGTGATGGTAAAAGTGCTGTTTTGACCGCGGTTTATCAGTGTAACACCACAAAATGACGTTCAAAGCTAAGGCTTTCATACTGCGGTAATAAAATAGAGATTCCTTCTCACATGGTTAATCAAGGCCTCTCTAATATAAAATGCCACAATGAACCACAGCTCTTTTATCACTTTGTTAAGCGACACTATATTTGGTAAAATAGGTAGGTTATGTTGTTATAAATAACAAGTCCATTACGTTTGTTGAAATAACTACCAACCCAGCTTGATGCTGGGTTGGTGCAGTTAAAGATAGGAGGTTACATCGCCTCCAATCTGGCATACGCTGTCACCAGCCACTTGGCGCCGACGTCGTCGAACTGGATCTGTACCCGGCTCTGCTGGCCGACCCCTTCGAAGTTGAGCACGATCCCTTCCCCAAATTTCGGATGGAGCACCCGCTGGCCGAGCTTGATGCCGCTTGCGTCGAAGCTCTGCTGCACCTCGTTCTGGCTGAAACGACCGTACTGGGTAGGGCGGCTGACCTGGGTGCGCAGCCGGATCTCTTCCAGACACTCGGCGGGCATCTCGCGGATAAAGCGGCTCGGCTTGTGGAACATCTCGCGGCCGTAGATGCGGCGGCTCTCGGCATAACAGATGTAGAGCTTCTCCATGGCGCGGGTCATGCCGACGTAACAGAGGCGGCGCTCCTCTTCCAGCCGGCCCGACTCCTCGGTCGATTGCTGGCTGGGGAACATGCCTTCCTCAACGCCGACCAGCAGCACCAGCGGGAACTCCAGCCCCTTGGCGCTGTGCAATGTCATCAGCTGCACCGCGTCGGCATATTCGTCGGCCTGATTCTCGCCGGATTCCAGCGCCGCATGGGCGAGGAAGGCGGAGAGATCGCTCATGTCCTCCAGCTCGTCCGGGCGCTGGTACTGGCGGCAGGCGGTGACCAGTTCGTCCAGGTTCTCTACCCGCGCCTGGGATTTCTCGCCCTTTTCCGCCAGATACATGGCCTTGAGGCCGGAATGCTGGATGGCGATGTCCGCCTGCTGGTGCAGGGGCAGCAGGGAGACCTGTTCCTCCAGCGCGTCGATGAGATCCACAAAGCCGCGCACGGCGTTGCCGGCGCGACCGGTCAGCACCTTGTCATTGAGCAGTGCCTTGGCCGATTGCCACAGGTTCTGGCCCTGATCCCGGGCGTTGTTACGCAATATCTCCAGGGTGCGATCGCCGATGCCCCGGGTCGGGGTGTTGACCACCCGCTCGAAGCTGGCGTCGTCGCCACGGTTGTTGATAAGGCGCAGGTAGGCCATGGCGTCCTTGATTTCCTGGCGCTCGAAGAAGCGCAGGCCGCCGTAGATGCGATAGGGCATGGCATCCTGCATCAGCGCCTCTTCCAGCACCCGGGACTGGGCGTTGGAGCGATAGAGGATGGCGCAATCGGCGAGCAGACCCCCCTTCTCTTTCCAATCCTTGAGGCGGCCAACCACGAAGCGGGCCTCGTCCACCTCGTTGAAAGCGGCGTAAAGGGAGATCGGCTCCCCCTCGGCGCCCTCGGTCCACAGCTCCTTGCCGAGCCGCTCGGCGTTGTTGGCGATGACGCTGTTGGCGGCTTTGAGGATATTGGCGGTGGAGCGGTAGTTCTGCTCGAGGCGAATGGTCTCGGCGCCCTGATAGTCGGTCAGGAAGCGCTGGATGTTCTCAATCTTGGCGCCGCGCCAGCCGTAGATGGACTGGTCATCGTCGCCGACGATCATCACCTTGCCGGTGTCGCCCGCCAGCATCCGCAGCCAGGCGTACTGGATGCCGTTGGTGTCCTGAAACTCGTCCACCAGGATGTTCTGGAAGCGGTCGCGGTAGTGCTCGAGGATGTGGGGCTTGTTCAGCCACAGCTCGTGGGCGCGCAGCAGGAGTTCTGCGAAGTCCACCAGACCGGAGCGATCGCAGGTCTCCTGATAGGTCTTGTAGATCTGCTGATAGGTGCGGGTGACGGGGTCGCCGTAAAGGTCGATGTCGCCGGGGCGCAGCCCCTCGTCCTTCTTGCCGTTGATGTAGCCCATCACGGCGCGCGGAGCCCAGTGCTTCTCGTCGAGGTTGAGCGCCTTGAGCACCCGCCGGATGAGGCGGTACTGGTCGTCGGAGTCGAGGATCTGGAAATCCTGCGGCAAGCCCGCATCCAGATGGTGGGCACGCAGCAAACGGTGGGCGATGCCGTGGAAGGTGCCGATCCACATGCCGCGCACGCCGTCGCCGATCACCTTCTCGACCCGGCCGCGCATCTCTGCCGCCGCCTTGTTGGTAAAGGTGACCGCGATGATGGAGAAGGGTGAACAGCGTTCCACCTGCATCAGCCAGGCGATACGGTGCACCAGTACCCGGGTCTTGCCCGAACCGGCACCGGCCAGCACCAGCAGGTTGCAACGGGGGGCCGCCACCGCGTCTCTTTGCTTGTCATTGAGCCCGTCGAGCAGGGTTGAAACGTCCATCACCACTCCTGTTTATTTATACAGGCGGGGATTATACGGCCTGAGCCGCCAGAGACCAACCGGCAGGATCAACGAAGGGGGCGGTGATAGTCCCGGTACTGGCCCAGTACCTCACCGGAAAAGCTGAGCAACCGGGCGCGGGGGGCATCCAGCACCTGCTGGACGGGATCAAATCGCAGTGAAGCGGCCAGCATGCGGCCCTCAGGCAGGGTCACTTCCGTGTTCCCCATCACCAGCATGCCGTCCTGATAATGCCCATGCTCGAAGCGCACGATGACGTCATTCACCATCAAGGTGCCCTGCTTGAGCTGCAGTGATGCTCGTTGCATCTCTCGCAACGCAAACAGACTGGACAATGACGGACGCCCGCTGGGCATCCGCTGCAAGTATTCGTGGGTGGTCAATTGATATTGCAACTGACCCTGACGATCGAAGACACGCTCCCGATAATCGGTGTAGCGCGTCAGCATGCCGGCAGCCTGTGCCACCGGCATCCACAACAGGAGCGCCCCCGTCAGGAGCGCTCCCACTGGTTTACAGCTGATCGGCACAGCTGACCTTGTTGTCATCCAGGTCGGTACAGGAGACGAATACCTTGTCAAAGGTCGACCCGGCCACCGGCGTCATCTGGGTTGACCAGTCATAACCCACCCCCTTGGCATAGATGGCGGTGTGGCTCTCCTGATCTTCCTGCATCCAGCCGATGTACTTCAGTGCGCCGCGATCGCTCTGGGCAAGTGCCTTGAACTCGTCGCTCGTGATGAGACACATGGGCTCTCCCATGGCCTTGGACAGCTCGGCATCCCGCGCCCCCACGGCGCCATCACAGCCGCCGGTCACCTTGATGGTCATGTCACTGCGATCCAGCATCTCATCGAAGAACGGCAGCACATTGATGTTGTACTTCACCCCCACCTCTTGAGGCTGCCAGCCCATGCCGGTATTGACGTATCGGGTCTCGACGCTTTCCCACTGGATAGTGGGCACAGTGCCTGCAAAGTGGTTCGCCAGCTCCTTGAGAGTCGCGGCATTGGCCTCGATCTCATCCTGGGTCAACGACTCGTCCAGCTTGCTCTGATCGATGGTCAGAGCGAGGCTCACCGCATCCTTCAACTGCGACTTGGCCTTGGCCAACCGTGCTTTGGCATCGTCGGTCAAACGGAAGAAATCGGCGTGCGCCACCAGCGCATCCGGCTCGATTTCCTGCTGACTGAACTGGGTCTCGAAGGTGCTGCTGCTCTCTTCATAGGTGGTGGTCGGCTGCATGCCCCAGGTGTCCTTGATGTGCATACGCGGCAAGGTCACTTCTTCCTGCTGGGTGACATAGGCGCTGTCCGGACCGTACTGGTAGGAGGCGGCGATGTTGAGGGCCGATGCCATCGCCATCGCAGACGCCCGCAGTGCCTTGGCACCGTCGAGGTTGAGGGTGACGGTATCGTCATCGCCATAGGTGGCGCTGTAATCCGGATCCTGGATATCGGCCAGGGCAGCCGCGACGTTTTCCAGGCTGTCGGCATAGGCGCCCATCAGCTTGGCCACGTCACGGGTATATCCCTTGCCACCTTTGAGCGCCACGGAGGCGGTGCCGGGGGTGTGGATGATGACATCCATCACCTTGGCCAGGCTGGTGCTGTAACCACTGCCAATGGCGGACGAGGTGAAGCCCAGGCGTTCAGCCACCACGGGGTTGTTGGTCACCTCCAGCATGGTCAGCATGGCCAGCACGATCTGGCGATCGGCCTTGCCGCTCTCACCGGTCTCGGCCTGCAGGGTCTCCTTGTACTCCTTGAACTTGCTCTCGACGTCCAGGTTTTTCAGATCGGTCAGTCCCTGCAGATCGCTCAGCACCTTGTCGACCGCCACGGAGCGGCCATTGACGCCAGCCAGGGTGGCGGAGAGGTGGGCTTTCGCCGCAGCCAGAGAGACGACGGCCTTGGTGAGGCCCGCTGTTTTCAGCGCCTCGACCAGGGAGGTGTTGAAGGCGTCATCGCTACCCAGTTCGACGATCCCCAGTTGCGCGACCTGCGCCTTGTCGAGGGTGATGCCGTTCTCCGGATTGCTGTCGCTGTCGAGCGTCTGCAGCAATGCCGCAATGCGGATCGCTTTCTCCTTGTCGTCACCCGCCAGGGTGTAAGGGGTCACCAGCGAGTTGCCCGCCTTGAGGGTCACCGCCCCCAGGCGCTGGTTGCCCAATGCGAATTCGCAGGTGTCGCCATCATCAAACAGGAATTCACCCTTGGCATTGGTGACACCGGTGTAATCGTTGCACCGATAGTCGAGGCCACCCACGACGGAATCCAGGAAGACGGCAGTGTGAAGAGGCTTGCTGCCGGTGTCGGTGCCACCGCCATTGTTGCCACCATTGCTGCCACCACCGTTATCGTCACCACCGCCCCCGCAAGCGGTCAACATGACACCGGACAACACACAAGCCACTGCCATACTCAGCACGTTTTTTTTCATTTTTATCACCCGAACAAATGTCAAAAATACGGCCCCATCCCGGGGGCCAAGTTAATCCGGGTATAACCTAGCGTACCCATATGACAAACACCAATGCATTTCCATATGAGTGTGCTTGCCATCACGCAGGCCCCGAGCGAGCAGGAAAAACGGCCACAGACGACGGCCCTGGGAGGGGAAATAGCCACCCATCGTGGGCTGTCACACCTCGGGCGGACCTCCTGGCGCTCAGCCAACCCGCCCGCCAATGTGGCGTCGATGAGGCCGCAGGGCTGGTGCCGATGGAAGCCAGTTTTTTCATCAGGAGAGGAAAACGGTTGCGCCTAACGTCATGAATCCAAACACAAATGTCGATCGAGCCCTATTAATCCCGGAATTTAATTCTGCAAAAACACCATAAAACAAACACTTATAAGGCAATTTGCTTATATTTCAAACCGTTAACGCAAACGTTTTTCCTCTATGATCCCCTTGACCAACGGGCTGGCTCACTTACAGTTAGCCAGCGTGCTTTATGACCTGCCAAGACAGGTTGTGGACCCTCACATAACAATCAAGGATACGATCGTGACTAAAGTGCTCAAGCTGGCCACCGTGGCCGCCCTCACCCTCGCTGCCCTGTCCGCCCAGGCAGCCTCCGAGCCCGCCGTCATCTATGACACCGCAGGCAAATTCGACAAGTCCTTCAACGAAGCCGTGTTCCGCAACGGCGTCGAAGTCTACAACAAGGACAAAGGCGTCAAGGTCAAGGAGTTCGAGCCCCAGAACGAAGCCCAGCGTGAGCAGGGTCTGCGTCGTCTGGCCAGCCGTGGCAACGGCCCCATCGTCGCCGTCGGCTTCAACATGGGTTCCGCGGTAGAGAAGGTCGCCACCGAGTTCCCGAACACCCAGTTCACCATCATCGACATGGTGGTCGACAAGCCGAACGTCCAGTCCCTCATCTTCAAGGAGCATGAAGGTTCCTTCCTGGTGGGTGCCCTGGCGGCCATCGCCTCCAAGACCGGCAAGGTCGGCTTCGTGGGCGGCATGGACATCCCGCTGATCCGCAAGTTCCAGTGCGGCTATGAGCAGGGCGCCAAGTACATCAATCCGAAGATCGACGTCTATCAGAACATGACCGGCTCCACCCCGGCAGCCTTCGCCGACCCGGCCAAGGGTGCAGAACTGGCCAAGTCCCAGTTCGCCAAGGGCGCCGATGTGGTCTATGCCGCCGCCGGTGGCACCGGTATCGGTGTCTATCAGGCTGCCAAGGACGAAGGCAAGCTGGCCATCGGTGTGGATTCCAACCAGAACCACCTGCAACCGGGCACCATGCTGACCTCCATGGTCAAGTCCGTGGGTCTGGCCGCGTACAAGAGCTGGGATGACGCCGCCAAGGGCAGCTGGAAGCCGGGCATCCAGTCCCTGGGTCTGGCCGAAGGCGGGGTTGACTGGGCGCTGGACGAGAACAATGCCAAGCTGATCACCCCGGAAATGAAAGCCAAGGTCGAGAGCATCAAGGCCGACATCATCGCCGGCAAGATCAAGGTGCACGACTACATGAGCGACAACTCCTGTAAGTACTGATCCTGCAAATACCGAGTCACTGCTACGACTCTCAACCAGTGATGACCGGCCCGCACGGGCCGGTTTTTAGTCTCTACTTCATGACCCGCAAGGACTGCATCATGGACCAGACAGATCGCTATGCCATCGAATTAAGGGGTATCGATAAGCGGTTTGGCGAAGTGTACGCCAACAAGCAGATCGACCTTAAGGTTCGTAAAGGCAGCATTCACGGTATCGTCGGTGAAAATGGCGCCGGCAAGTCGACCCTGATGAGCATCATCTACGGTTTCTACCACGCCGACAAAGGCGAGATGTTCATCGACGGCAACCCGTTCAAACCCCATGGCTCACAAGATGCGATTGCCGCAGGCGTGGGCATGGTGCACCAGCACTTCATGCTGGTGAACAACTTCACGGTTTTGGAAAACGTCATTCTCGGCGCGGAAAACGGCTGGCACCTGGGCAAGAGCCTGGCGGCGGCCGAAAAGCTGCTGGGCGAGCTGGCACGGGACTATGGTCTCGAAGTGCCGCTGCACGAGAAGGTCGAGGATCTGCCGGTAGGCCTGCAACAGCGGGTCGAGATCCTCAAGGCGCTCTATCGCGGCGCCCGCATCCTGATCCTGGACGAGCCGACCGGGGTTCTGACCCCGCAAGAGGCGGATCATCTGTTCGAGGTGCTGAAAAAGCTGCGGGATCAGGGGACGACCGTCATCCTCATCACCCACAAGCTGCGGGAGATCCTGGCCATCACGGATCAGGTCTCCATCATGCGCCGGGGTGAAATGGTGGCCCACGTCGCCACCAAGGATACCGACAAGGAGCAGCTCGCCGAGCTGATGGTGGGCCGCAAGGTGCGCCTCAAGGTCGACAAGGGGCCGACCCAGCCGGGCGACGCCAAGCTCAAGGTCGATGGCCTCAGCTATGTGGACGACGCCAGGGTGGAGCGGGTCAAATCCGTCAGCTTCGAGGTGCGGGCCGGTGAAGTGGTCGGCATCGCCGGCGTCTCCGGCAACGGCCAGTCCGAGCTGCTCAGCCTGCTCGGCGGCATCCTCAAGCCGAGCAAGGGCAGCTTCACCATCACCGGTGGCGGTCAGGCCCACGAAGTGAGCGTGAGCCACCCGGCCGACCCGGAGCGGGTGCGCAACTTCGGTCTCGGCCACGTGCCGGAAGACAGACACAAGATGGGTCTCATCAACCGCTTCGAGGCGAAAGAGGCCTTCATCCTCGGCTATCACCGCCGCCCCCAGTACAACAAGGGCTGGCTGCAGAACAAAGAGGCGATCCTGCAGGATTGCCAGGCCAAGATGGACAAGTGGGACGTGCGCCCGCCCCACCCCGAGCACAAGACCGCCAACTTCTCCGGCGGCAACCAGCAGAAGCTGGTGATCGCCCGGGAAGTGGAGCAGGACCCGGATGTGCTGCTGATCGGCCAGCCGACCCGCGGGGTCGACATCGGCGCCATCGAGTACATCCACCAGCAGATCATTGCCATGCGCGACAAGGGCAAGGCAGTGCTGCTGGTCTCGGTGGAGCTGGACGAGATCATGAGCCTCTCTGACCGCATCTTGGTCATCGCCGACGGTCGCATCGTCGGTGAGCTGGATGCCGCCAAGGCGGATGAACGCACCATCGGTCTGATGATGGCGAACATAGTTCCCGACGACGTGGCGGCCAGCCAATCACAAGGAGCCACATCATGAAGGTCACAGCCACTTGTAACGGATTCGGCCTGCTGATGGTCAACCCCCCCGTCACCGACCAGATTGCCAAGGAGGCTCGCCCATGAGCCAAGCACGTATCCCTGCCTGGATCTCCGTGGGCGTACTGCCCGCGGTCAACATCCTGCTGGCCTTCCTGGTGTCGGCCATCCTGTTCTACTACCTCGACATCAACCCGGTCGATGCCGCCGAGATCATGTGGTACGGCGCCTTCGGCACCGGTGAAGGCGTCGGTTTCACCCTCTACTACGCGACCGGCTTCATCTTTACCGGTCTGTCGGTGGCGGTGGCCTTCCACGCCGGTCTGTTCAACATCGGTGGCGAAGGGCAGGCCTATATCGGCGGCCTTGGCGTCGGTCTGGTCTGTCTGCTGCTGGGTGATTCCCTGCCGTTCGCCCTGCTGTTGCCGCTGGCCATCATCGCCGGCGGCCTGTTCGGTGCGGCCTGGGCCTTCATCCCGGCCTGGCTGCAAGCCAAGCGCGGCAGCCACATCGTCATCACCACCATCATGTTCAACTTCATCGCCGCCTCCCTGATGGCCTACCTGCTGGTCGAGGTGTTCAAGCCGGCAGGCTCCATGGCCACCGAGAGCAAGGTGTTCGCCGAGGCGAGCTGGCTGCCGAAGATGAGCGAACTGGCGGGGGCATTCGGCATGGAGATGTCGAACAGCCCGCTCAACATCAGCTTCTTCTGGGCACTGCTCTGTGCGGCCCTGGTGTGGGTCTTCATCTGGCATACCCGCTGGGGCTACGAGATCCGCTCGGTCGGCGCCAGCCAGAGTGCGTCCGCCTATGCCGGCATCTCCTATCCCAAGGTGGTGATCCTGGCCATGGTGATCTCCGGCATGCTGTCGGGCTTCTTCGCCCTCAACGTGCTGCAGGGTGAACTGCACCAGATCAAGCTCAACTTCGTGGAAGGCTTCGGCTTCACCGGCATTGCAGTGGCGCTGATGGGGCGCAACCACCCGGTCGGCGTCATCATCGCCAGCCTGCTGTTCGGCTTCCTCTATCAGGGCGGCGCCGAACTGAGCTTCGAGTTCGGGGTGGACCGCAACATAGTGGTGGTGTTGCAGGGTCTGGTGATCCTGTTCTGTGGCGCCCTTGAGCACATGATGCGTCCGCGCATCGAGCAGCTCTATCTGGCGTTTGCCAACCGCTCTGCGCAAGTCAAGGGGGCCTGATCATGAGTGAAATCAAGATCCTGATGTCGCCGAGCCTGACAGTGAAGGGGTATCACCATGTTTGAAATTCTGATCCTGATGCTGGATGCCACCATCCGCACCGCGCCACCGCTGATCCTGGCGGCCATGGCCGGCATGTTCTGCGAGCGCTCCGGGGTGGTCAACATCGCCCTGGAGGGCAAGCTGCTGGCGGCGGCGTTCGCCAGCGCGGCGGCGGCAGCCGTCTCCGGCTCTGCCTGGATTGGGCTGGGGGCCGGGGTGGGCGTCTCCATCCTGTTCGCCCTGATGCACGGCTTTGCCACCATCACCCACCGCGGTGATCAGGTGGTGAGCGGCATGGCCATCAACATCCTGGCGGCCGGCCTGACCGTCACCCTGGGCCGTTACTGGTTCGATCAGGGCGGTCAGACCCCGGCACTGTCCGGCGCGGCCCGCTTCGCCCCCATCGACCTGCCCTATGCCAAGGAGCTGTATGACGTGCCTGTCGTTGGCCAGCTCTACAGCGAGCTGCTGAGCGGCCACTCCCTGCTGGAGTACGTGGCGTTCGCCGCCGTGCCGCTGGCCTGGTGGGTGCTGTTCCGTACCCGCTTCGGCCTGCGCCTGCGGGCGGTGGGCGAGGCACCGGCTGCGGTCGACACCGCCGGTATCTCTGTGGTGCGCATGCGCTACACCGCGCTCATCATCGGCGGCCTGCTGGCCGGTATCGGCGGCACCTACCTGGCAGTGGCCCAGACCGCCCAGTTCATCCCCAACATGAGCGCGGGCAAGGGCTTCATGGCGCTGGCGGCGCTGGTGTTTGGCAAGTGGCGCCCCTGGAACGCCATGGCGGCCTGCCTGCTGTTCGGCTTCCTCGATGCGGTCGCCATCCGGCTGCAAGGGGTCAGCATCGGCGGTTTCCCGATCCCGGTACAGGCCATCGAGGCGCTGCCCTACATCCTGACCGTGTTCCTGCTGGCCGGCTTCATCGGCAAGGCGGTGGCACCCAAGGCGCTCGGCACCCCCTACGTCAAAGAGCGGGAATAGCCCCGCCCTTCATGCCATGCAAAAGGCCCGCACAAGCGGGCCTTTTTTATGGCGCTGAGCTCAGCCAACGGGGCGCACCAGCGCGGGCTGATGGGGATCGCTGAGGCGCTCCGCCAGATAGTCCACCAGCAGCCGCACCTTGGGGGATAGGTGGCGGTTGTGGGGATAGAGGGCCCAGATCCCCTCCGCCGGTGCCCGCAGCTCGGGCAGCAGCTCGATAAGCTCGCCTTGGGCCAGGTGGTCGCTCACGTAGTAATCCGGCAGCTGGATGATGCCGATCCCCTTGAGCGCCGCATCCAGCAGGGCGTGGCCGCTGTTGCAGTGCAGCAGACCGTGCACCCGCACGCTGTGGGGGCGACCATCCAGGGTGAAGTGCCACTCGTCGCTGTTGCCCACCAGACAGGTGTGACGAGTCAGCTCGGAGAGGCTGTTGGGCATGCCGTGGCGGGCGGTGTAGGCCGGAGAGGCGCACACATAGGGCACCCGTTGCGCCAGCTTGCGCGCCACCAGGCTGGAATCCTTGAGGTGGCCGAGCCGCAGCGCCAGATCGTAGCCCTCGTGCACCAGATCCAGCAGCTGGTTGGTGAGGTTGAGGGTCACCTCCAGCTGGGGAAAGCGCACCATGAAGTCGTTCACCAGCGGGGCGATACGGCTCTCGCCGTAGGAGACGGGGGCCGTGATGCGCAGGGTGCCTTGCGGTACCGCCTGATGGCGCCCCACCGCCAGCTCCGCCTCGTAGAGGTTGTCCAGCAGCTGACGGCAGTGGCGATAGTAGATCTCGCCGAGCTCGGTGAGCCGCACCTGACGGGTGGTGCGCAGCAGCAGCTTGGCCTGCAGCCGATCCTCCAGCTGCGCCACCTGCCGGCTGACTTGCGCCACCGACACCCCCAGCTTGCGCGCCGCCGGGGTAAAGCCCCCCTGCTCCGCCACGCTGACAAACTCACAGATCCCTTCCCAGCCGAACATTATTACCTGTCTGTAAAAGTGATTTCAGATTTCGCCTTATTATCACCAAATAAGCGGGAAACTACACTGGATGTCCGAACCCATTCTCCTCACCCTACTCAACAATAAGGACATCCGTCATGGCACAGGTTCAAAGCATCAAGTGTAAGGCCGCCATCGCCTGGGGCCCGGGCCAGCCCCTCTCCATCGAAGAAGTCGACGTCATGCCGCCCCAGGCTGGCGAAGTGCGGGTACGCATCGTCGCGACCGGCGTCTGTCACACCGATGCCTTCACCCTCTCCGGTGAAGATCCGGAAGGGGTCTTCCCCTGTATCCTCGGCCACGAGGGGGGCGGCATCGTTGAATCCGTCGGCGAGGGCGTCACCAGCGTCAAGGTGGGCGATCACGTGATCCCGCTCTACACCCCCGAGTGCGGCGAGTGCAAGTTCTGCAAATCCGGCAAGACCAACCTGTGCCAGAAGATCCGCACCACCCAGGGCAAGGGGCTGATGCCGGACGGCACCACCCGCTTCTCCAAGGATGGCCAGCCCATCTATCACTACATGGGCACTTCCACCTTCAGCGAATACACGGTACTGCCCGAGATCTCCATCGCCAAGGTGGACCCGGCCGCCCCGCTGGAAGAGGTCTGCCTGCTCGGCTGCGGCGTCACCACCGGCATCGGCGCCGTGATGAACACCGCCAAGGTGAAAGAGGGTGAGAGCGTCGCCATCTTCGGGCTGGGCGGCATCGGCCTCTCCGCGGTGATCGGGGCTCGTCTGGCCAAGGCCGGCCGCATCATCGCCATCGACATCAACGAGAGCAAGTTCGAACTGGCCCGCAAGCTGGGCGCCACCGACTGCATCAACCCGAACGACTATGACAAGCCCATCCAGGAGGTGATCGTCGAGCTCACCGACGGCGGCGTCGACTTCTCGTTCGAGTGCATCGGCAACGTCAAGGTGATGCGTGCGGCGCTGGAGTGCTGCCACAAGGGCTGGGGCGAGTCGGTCATTATCGGCGTGGCCGGCGCTGGCCAGGAGATCAGCACCCGTCCGTTCCAGCTGGTCACCGGCCGGGTGTGGCGCGGCAGCGCCTTCGGCGGCGTGCGCGGTCGCAGCGAGCTGCCGAGCTATGTGCAGCGCTACATGCAGGGTGAGTTCAAGCTGGACGACTTCATCACCCACACCATGCCCCTCGAGCAGATCAACGAGGCGTTCGATCTGATGCACGAAGGCAAGAGCATCCGCACCGTCATCCACTACTGATCCCATGAGCGCCCCGCCCATCGCATGGGCGGGGCAAGGAGTCCTTACATGAATCTGGACATCATCAGCAGCAACAAGAGCTTCGGCGGCTGGCACAAGCAGTATCGCCACCGCTCCAATGTGCTGGGGTGCGAGATGCGCTTCGCCATCTACCTGCCGCCCCAGGCCCTCACCGGCCAGAAAGTGCCGGTGCTCTACTGGCTCTCCGGTCTCACCTGCACCGACGAGAACTTCATGCAAAAAGCCGGGGCCCAGCGCATCGCCGCCGAGCTCGGCATCGCTCTGGTAGCGCCGGACACCAGCCCCCGCGGTGAAGGGGTGGCGGACGATCCCGGCTATGACCTCGGCATGGGGGCGGGGTTCTACGTCAACGCCACCCAGACCCCCTGGCGGGATCACTACCAGATGTACGATTACGTCACCCGGGAGCTGCCCGAGCTCATCGAGACCCACTTCCCGGTCTCGACGAAGCGCGCCATCAGCGGCCACTCCATGGGGGGCCACGGCGCCCTCATCGCCGCCCTGCGCGAGCCGGGTCGCTACCGCTCGGTGTCGGCCTTCAGCCCCATCAGCCACCCGAGCCGCTGCCCCTGGGGCCAGAAGGCCCTCGGCGCCTACCTCGGCAACAACCCCCTGCTGTGGCAGGAGTGGGATGCCTGCCAGCTGCTGCGCCACCACGACAGCCCGCCCCTGCCGACCCTGGTGGACGTGGGGCTGGACGACCCCTTCCTGGCGGAGCAGCTCGGCATCGACACCCTGGCCGAAGTGGCCGCCACCCGGGCGTGGCCCCTGACGCTCAACCGCCATGCCGGCTACGACCACAGCTATTACTTCGTGGCGAGCTTCATCGAGGCGCACCTGCGCTTTCACGCCAACCACCTGGGCGAACCGGCCTGAGGCTGACCCGCTCGTGGCCGCCCCGTCAGCGGGCGGCCATTCACCCGGAAACAGGAGACAAGGATGCCTCTCTTCACCACATTGCTGGCCATGCCGGATCAGTTCGAGCGGCTGCTGGCACAGGTCCCCACCGACCACCTGGACTGGGAACCCGCCAACTGGGCCGGGATCCCCTCCGAGCGTTTCAGTGCCAGGGGGCACCTCTGCCACCTGCTGGACATCGAGGTGCTGGGCTATCAGGTGCGGTTTCGTCGCACCCTGGCAGAAAGCCTGCCGGAGCTCGCCTCCCTCGATGGCTATCAGCTGGCGCTGGACCATGATTACCCCCGACAGGATACCGCCACGCAGCTCGACCGCTTTCGTACCGCCCGCCTGCAGACCGTCGAATGGTTGAAGACGGTGCCGTCCGACGCCTGGCAGCGCCGCGCCCGCTATGGCGGCTATGGGGAGGTGACCCTAGACGGTCTGGTGCGCCTGCTCGTCAGCCATGACCACCAGCACCTCGCCGGCATGCAGTGGCTGCTGATGCGCCTGAACGCCGATCTGGGCCTCGCACTCCCCCTCGAGTGAAGCGTCGCCCAACAGTGTCGCATCCTGCAAAAAAGGCCCCGAGGGGCCTCTTTCATTGTTGCGATGATGGGATCAGCTCCCCAACCGGCTCACCTGGCCCGAGCCCGCGATCTCGCTGGTCAGCGCTGGGCTGCCCCAGTAGTTGACCGCACCGGCACCGGCGATCTCTATCTTGAGCCGCGACCGGGCCCGCACCTCGACCTCGCCACTGCCGGCGATGCTCACCTCGACCTCCTCGCTGGCGAGCCCGGCTCCCTTGACACCACCGGCGCCGGCGATGTTCAGCGCCATCACCCGGGCGGAGCCCTGCCCCAGATCCAGGTTGCCCAGCCCGGCGATGTTGCCTTCCAGCCGATCCAGCGTCAGCCCGCTGGCGACGATGTCCCCCGTACCCGCCAGGGAGAGCACCAGATCATCCCCCTTGAAGTCGCGCAAGGCGCCGTTGCCAACCCCCGCCAGTGCCAACTCGTGCAGCGTCGGCAGGGTGATGGTGATCTCCAGCGGCTGGGTGGGGTCGAGCCGGTAGCCATCCTTGACCTCGATCTCCAGCTTCTCCCCCTGCTCGGTGAGTACCAGATAGGGCAGCAGGTTGGCCTCCCCCTTGACCCTGAGGGTGTGGCTCTCTCCCGCCACCAGGTACAGGTTGGCGGGCACGCCCGCCAGCACCCGGGTCACCTCCCGCCCCAGGGGATGCTGCTGCTCCACCACGGCCCCCTCCCCGCGCACCTTGACGTCATCCTGCCAGCTGCATCCGGTCAGTCCCAGGGCCAGCACCACGCCCAGCATCCATTTCATCCCGCTACTCCTCGTTTCCTCTTTGCCGCACGGCGCGGCAGGTGAGTGGCAATCAGCAAACCCTGTGCCATATGGCTAACATCATGATTTATCTATCCATTTCAATATTTCGAGGCTCGAAGGGTCCATAACAAAGAGTCATTCAGACCACAATCTGGTCAATCTGACCACACCCGAAGGGGGGTGTTGACCCATTTTTTTGGTTGCCGCCCCGGTTCGTTGAGCCAATAGTGATACCTGGTGCGTATAGAGCACTCCATCGCTGCTTCACCCGCCAGAATCAACAAGGAGTCAGAGCGTGACCCAAGCCAGCCACTCATTCATCCATCCGGGCCTGCCTGCCCCCACCCGCACCCCGCTGCTGACCGGCGACGATCCCGACCACAAGCGCCGCGAGCTGCTCGCCTACTTCTGCCAGACCTTCGATCTCTACGACTCGCTGTTCGACTGCCTGGCCGACGATCGCGCCTGGTTTGACAAGGCGATCCCCCTGCGCCACCCGCTCATCTTCTACTACGGCCACACCGCCGCCTTCTTCATCAACAAGCTGCTGGCGGCCCGCCTTATCGAGGGCCGCCTCGACGCCCGCATCGAGGCCATGGTCGCCATCGGGGTGGACGAGATGAGCTGGGACGATCTCGACGAGACCCACTACGACTGGCCCTCCGTCAGCGAGCTGCGCGACTACCGCGGCCGGGTGCGCGCCCTGGTGTGTGATTTCATCGAGCGGATGCCGCTGACCCTGCCCATCCATTGGCAGAGCCCGGCCTGGGTCATCCTGATGGGCATAGAGCACGAGCGCATCCACCTCGAGACCTCCAGCGTGCTGATCCGCCAGCTGCCGCTGGCCTGGGTGCGCAGCCAGCCCCAGTGGCCGGTCTGCCCCGAGGCGCGGCGTTGCCGTGACGAAGTACCTGCCAATAGCCTGCTGCCGGTGGCCGGCGGCCGGGTTCGGCTCGGCAAACAGGACGCCACCTACGGCTGGGACAACGAATATGGCGAGCGCCACATCGAACTGGCCCCCTTCCAGGCCAGCCGCATGCTGGTGAGCAACGCAGAATTTTTCGATTTCGTGCAGGCAGGCGGCTACGAGACCCGTGACTGGTGGGATGACGAAGGCTGGGGCTGGCGCCAGTATGCCAAGGCCCGCATGCCCACCTTCTGGGTCGGCGACCCCCTCGAACCCGAACAATTGCATCTGCGGCTGATGACCGAGCAGGTCCCTATGCCCTGGGACTGGCCGGCCGAGGTGAATCAGCTGGAGGCGGCCGCCTTCTGTCGCTGGCAGGCGGCCCAGACCGGTCTACCCGTCCAGTTGCCGAGCGAGGCGGAGTGGATGCTGCTGCGCGAACAGCTGACCGGCGATCAGCCGAACTGGATCGAGGCGCCCGGCAACATCAATCTGGCCCGCTTCGCATCGTCCTGTCCGGTGGATGCCTGCCCGCAGGGCAGCTTCTTCGATCTGGTGGGCAACGTCTGGCAGTGGACCAGCACCGCCATCGACGGCTTCGAGGGGTTCAAGGTGCACCCCCTCTACGACGACTTCTCCACCCCCACCTTCGACGGCAAACACACCCTGATCAAGGGCGGGAGCTGGATCAGCACCGGCAACGAGGCACTCAAGTCCTCCCGCTACGCCTTTCGTCGCCACTTCTTCCAGCACGCGGGCTTCCGCTACCTGGTCTCACGCCATCAGGAGCCCGTCATCGTGAACCCCTATGAAACCGACACATTGGTCGCTCAGTACCTCGACTTCCAGTACGGCCCGAGCCACTTCGGGGTCGCCAACTACGCCGAGGCTCTGGCCGGTCTTGCCAGCGAGCTCTGCGGCCGCCATGAGCGGGCGCTCGACATCGGCTGCGCCACCGGTCGCGCCAGCTTCGAACTGGCGCGCCGCTTCGCCCACGTGGACGGGGTGGACTACTCGGCCCGCTTCATCGACGTGGCCCTGACCCTGGCAAGACAGGACAGCTTCCGCTATGCGGTGCCGGTGGAAGGGGATCTGGTGGAATATTGCGAGGCGCGCCTCTCCCGCCTCGAGCTTGGTCGCGAGCAGAGCGAGCGGGTCCACTTCAGCCAGGGGGATGCCTGCAACCTCAAGCCCAAGTACGGCGACTACGACCTGGTGCTCGCCTCCAACCTGATCGACCGGCTGCGGGAACCTGCCCGCTTCCTGCGGGACATTGCTCCGCGCCTTCGCAGCGGCGGCCTGCTGGTGCTCACCAGCCCCTACACCTGGCTGACCGACTACACCCCCAAGGCCAACTGGCTCGGCGGCATCCGGGAAAACGGCGAGGCCCTCGGCACCTATCAGGCGCTGCAACGGCTGCTGGCGGATGAGTTCGAGGAGCACATGCCCCCGAGGGACGTCCCCTTCGTCATCCGCGAGACCGCCCGCAAGTACCAGCATACGGTGGCCCAGCTCACCGTCTGGCGCAAACGCTGACGACGCGGCAAACGAAAGAGGGAGGCCCATGGCCTCCCTCTTTTTTATCCAGACGACTTACCCCTGCTGAACCTGGGGCAGGGCCTCCTGCTCGTGGTAGCGGCGGGCCAGCACGGCGCACACCATCAGCTGGATCTGGTGGAAGATCATCAGCGGCAGCACCATGACCCCGACGCTGGCGGCCGGGAACATGACGTTGGCCATGGGCACCCCGTTGGCCAGGCTCTTTTTGGAGCCGCAGAAGACGATGGTGATCTCGTCCGCCCTGTTGAAGCCGAGGCGGCGACTGATCCAGACGTTCCAGCCCAGCACCAGCGCCAGCAGCACGCAGCTCAACAGCACGATGCTGGCCAGATCGTACCAGCCGACCTGGTGCCAGATCCCCTGCACCACCGCCTCGCTGAAGGCGACGTAGACCACCAGCAGGATGGAGCTTTGATCCAGCTTGCCAATGAGTGGCCGGTGGCTGTCGACCCAGCGACCGATGAGCGGGCGCGACAGGTGGCCCACCACGAACGGCAGCATCAGCTGCACCATGATGGCCTGAATGGAGTGCCAGGTATCGACCCCCTCCCCCTGCACATTGATCATCAGCCCCACCAGCACCGGCGAGAGGAAGATGCCGAGAATGCTGGAGGCCGAAGCGCTGCACACCGCCGCCGACACATTGCCCCCGGCCATGGAGGTGAAGGCGATGGCCGACTGCACGGTGGCGGGCAGGGCGCACAGATACAAGAAACCGAGATAGATGGCCGGGCTCAGCCACTGGGGCACCAGCGGCGTGAGCAGCAGCCCCAGCAGCGGAAACAGCACGAAGGTGCTGGCCATCACCACCAGGTGCAGCCGCCAGTGGCCGAGGCCCGCCATCAGGTTCTGGCGCGACAGCTTGGCGCCATGCATGAAGAACAAGAGCGCCACCGCCAGCTTGGTCAGCAGACCGAACCAGACGGCCACCTGCCCCTCGCAGGGGAAGAAGGAGGCCAGGGCCACCACGGCAATCAGCACAGAGGTAAAAGGATCCAGACGCACGGAGAGTCTCCAGAGAAAGCGCGTCCCGCACGGGATGGGGACGACAGGGCACGGGGAAGGCGTCATCAGGCGGCGACCCCGGATACGAAGGGACAAGCTTACCCCGAACACCCTGTGGTGCAAAGTTGAGCGGCAGCTTCATTTGTTTCATTTTGTTAAACGATAACGCACATTCTCACAGCAAAACTAAACGATTTTGACCCTCCGGCCCCGGATCCGGCCAACAAAAAACGGGCGACCCTGGTCGCCCGTCTCCTGTTTGCCACATGCCGGTCAGCGCTGGCTGGCCAGGGGGCCGCTGCCCGCTTTCTTCTCATTGCTGGCGAGCTTGCGGGCCTGCCGTTTCTCGAAGCGGGAGATCCACCAGTAGGCCAGCGCCGAGAAGACCGCGGTCATGAAGACGTTGATGAAGAAGGCGCGCACCAGATCCACCCCGGCCGGGAAGGCGGAGGCGCTCATGCTCACCACGAAGATGGCGATCAGCACCGACACCACCCCCATCCCGAAGGTGCGCGATCCCATGCGGAACTCGCGGGGGGTGTCGTCGTGTTTCCAGCGAAACACGAAGTAGGCCACCATGATGAAGATCGGCGGCAGCATGGCAGTCCCGGCGGTGAGGTTGATGGCGGTGTTCATCATCTGCTGCACGGATTCCGAGCCGAAGCCGTTGACCACCAGCATCGCGAACACGAAGACAAACTGCCACCAGGCGGCGCGCACCGGCACGCCGTGCTCGTTGAGCTGGGTGGTCTTCTCGCCGTAAACCCCCTGCGGGATCTCGGAGAAGTGGATCTTCACCGGCGCCGAGGTCCACATCATCATGGAGCCGAACATGGCGATAAACAGCACCACGCCGACGAAACGACCCACCAGTGCCTCGGAAAGCCCGAAATACTGCGCCATGCCGGTGAAGATCTCCACCATGCCACCGGCATAGGTGAGGCTCTCGCGCGGTACGAACACGTTCACCAGCAGGGAACCGACCGCATACATGGCGCCGATGACGATGCCGGCGCTGATGATCACCTTGATAAAGGACTTCTGGCCGCCTTTCACGTCATTGAGGTAGGCCGCCGCCGTCTCGGCACCGCCCGCCGCCTGGAAGATCCAGCACATGATGCCGAGGGTCGCCCAGTTGACGGTGGGAGTCATCGCCTCCAGCGTGATGGGCTGGGCCGGCACATGATCGCCACTCAGAGCCATCAACGCGCCCAGCACATAGATGGCGAACAGGGCAAATACCCCGTAGGCCACGATCTCGGCAATCTTGCCGAGCCAGCTCGCCCCCTTGGTGGAGATGTGGGTCGCCGCCGCAAACAGCACGATGGAGATGATCGAGGTGACCATGGGCGAGAAGCTGTACTCATAGCCCAGCATGGCGTAGGAGGCGTAGGCGATGACGTTGGGCAGCAATGAGACGAACCAGAACAGGTTCACGAACCAGTAGAGAAACGAGCCCAGATAGGCCATCCGGGTGCCGAGCGGCTTTTTCAGCCAGTCGTACATCCCCGACTCGGAGTTTTTGTTGGCCGAGACGAACTCGGCAATGATGAAAACAAACGGGATGAAGTAGACGATGGTCGCTAGCAGGAAGATGGGGGCGGAGCTGAGCCCCAGCTCGATGTTGTTGTTGACGATGTTGCGCACGTTGAACACGGCGGCAAAGGTCATCGACAACAGGGCAAACTTGCCTATGGTGCCGCGTACGGATTCAGACATGGTGTCCTCCAGTGGACTCGCGCTCCCTGCGGGTAACGCTGTGACTCTGTGATGTGTTCGGCAAGGGTCTGTCGACCCTGCCCTTTACTCTCTTGTTATGAGCGGGCCGCGTGGACGGCCTTCTTGGTGAACCGGTGCCGTCTCCCGCACCGGCTCGCAATCCCGTTCAGACGATCGGGGTGCCCGGCGCCATCGGCACCCGCGGCTGCAACAGCACGCTCTGGCGCTCGTCCGGGGTCTCGGCGCAGAGCAACATGCACTCGGAGCGCTCGCCGCGCATTCTGGTGGGCTTGAGGTTGGTCAGCACCACCACCTCGCTGCCCATCAGCTCCTCTTCGCTGTAGTAGGGCACCAGACTGGTGACGGTCTGCAGCGGCCGCTCGCCACCCACGTCGATCTGGACGATGTAGAGTTTGTCGGCCCCGGGGTGGCGCACCACCTCCAGCACCTTGCCCACCTTCATCTCGACCCGTTTGAATTCGGCAAACTCGATCGTCTCGCTCATGCACTTTTCCTTTTCTGGTTCAACGGTTTGCGGGTGGCCAACGGCCACCCGGTTTGATGGGGTCATGACGGCTGGATGACGACCTGCGCCGCTGGCTCGGCCTCTTTCGCGCGCGCCTCGGCGCTGAGGGAGGCCTCGTATCGGTTGTATTTCCACCAGGCGAAGCCGAGGAAAATCACGATCCCGCCGACGTTGTAGAAGACGATGGTCATGATGTCGGCGCCGGTCGGGAAGGTGGAGGCGAGGAAGCCCACCGAGAAGAGGACGATCAGCACCGAGACCACGGCGATGCCGGTGGTGCGCGAGCCCATCTTGAAATCCCGCGGCAGGTGGTCGAGCTTCAGGCGCAGATTGAGGTAGGCCAGCATGATGAACAGCGGCGGCAGCATGGAAGCGGCAGCGGTCATGTTGATGACGGTGTTCATCAGATCCTGAGCGGTGTTGGAGCCCAGAGTCGGGATCACCATCAGCGGCAGCACGATAAGGTACTGGATCCAGGCTGCGCGGGCGGGCACGCCGTTCTCGTTCAGCTCGACCGTCTTCTTGCCGAAGATGCCGGCCGGGATTTCGGAGAAGAAGATCTTCACCGGGGTCGCCGTCCACATCAGCAGGGAGCCGAACATGGCGGTGAAGGAGACCAGACCGACGAAGCGGTTCATCAGGATCTCCGGCAAACCGAAGTAGGCCGCCAGCCCCTCGAACACCTGCACCGAGCCGCCGGTATATTTCAGGGTGTCGCTGTGAACGAACACGTTGATCAACAGCGATGCGATGGAGTAGAGCACCCCGATAAAGATCCCGGCGATGATGATCACCTTCACGAAGGACTTGGAGCCGCCTTTTACGTCATTGACGTAGACCGCCACCGACTCGGCGCCACCAGCCGCCATAAAGATCCAGGTGGTGATGCCGAGGAAGGCCCAGCTGAAATCGGGGACCATGGCCTCTACCGTGATGGGGTCGGCTGGCTGTACGCCGCCCACCAGTGCCGCACCCGCCAGCAGAATGTAGGAGAGGGTCAGCAGCAGCATCAGGGACGAGGTCACCGAGGTGATGGGGCCGAGCATCCTGGCGCCGTTGGTGGAAACGTAAGTGGCAAAGGCGAACAGCACCATGCTCAATGCCGTGGTCGCCACCGGGGTGAGAATGTACTCGTAGCCGAGGAAGGCATAGGAGGCGTAGGCGATAACCCGCGGCAGCAGCGAGGTGAAGAAGAAGAGGTTCACGAACCAGTAGGTGTAGGCGGAGATAAAGGCCCAGCGACCGCCGAGGGAGCTCTTCACCCAGGCGTAAACCCCCGCTTCGGAGTTTTTGTTCAGTGACACGAACTCCGCAATGATCAGGCAGAACGGAATGAAGTAAAAAAGGGTGGCCAGAAAGAACATCGGGGCCGAGGCCAGACCGATTTCGATGTTGTTGTTGATGACGTTGTTGAAGCTGAATACCGCCGCGAAGGTGAGCGACAGCAGACCAAACTTGCCTATCGTATTGCGTTTGGAATCAGACATGGTGCATCTCCAGACCTGTAGTTATCTCGCGAAAGAGCGGGGCATGATGTGTAGGGTGAGCCCCGCCCTTTCGGCTTTGTCAGTGCAGAACCAGCGGCTTGTTATTTGTTTTTGAAGTAGCCGCCTTCGACGGTGACCTTGATGATCACCTTGCGCACCGGGCTGTCGCCTGCGAACCGGTAAGCCTCGTCGTTCTCGAAGATCACCACCTGACCGTTGCCGACTTGCTGGCGCTCGCGCACCTCGCCGGCCAGCCACTCGCGGTCCGTGGTGTCGTCATAGGCCTGCTCGACCCCCAGCTCCGACTTGGGGGCCCACTCCACCGTCTCTTCCCCTTCCAGGTAGTAGTGAACGTCGAAGTAGCGGCGCTGCCCCTCGAACAGGGAGGTGGCCGGGCTGGCCCCCTCCTGCAAGCGGTAGGTGAGGGAGTCACCGATGGAGTGACAGATGCCGGGCTTGAGGTTTGGCAGGTTGTTGATGGCCTCCACGCAGCGGCCCCACTTCTTGCCCTCCCGGTAGATGTTTTTGAACAGGGTCAAGTTGTCCAGGGTGATCATGCGAGGTTCCTCCCGCCGTTGATGGTGAGATCGAGCCCGGCCAGCGCAGCCGGATTGAGGTTGCCACGGGCGATGGGCAGCAGGGTCAGGCCGAAGCTGAATGGCTCGAAGCGCACCCGCCAGGAGTCCAGCACCTCGGAGCCCCAGGAGTTGGAGCCGAGCCCCAGCACCCTGTAATCCAGGTTGAGAGTGAGATAGCCACTCGGTTCCAGCTCGTTGATGTGTTGCGCCGCATGGATGTGCTCCCAGCTGTAGGGCCAGACGCTCAGATTGATGGGGGCATCGGGCCGCACGTAGAGACCGGCGCCGTGACGGTTGGTCAGGGTCGCCCAGCGCACCTGCTGGCGGTTGCCGTTGTCCTGCGGGAAGGGGTAGTGCTCCCACATCTCGCTGACTGTGCTCTGGAAGCTGTCGATCCAGTTGCTCTGGCGGCTGTCCTGATAGTTCTCGCCCGGCCCCATACCGTAGTAGTGCACCCGGTCGAGATCCTGACGAATGCCCAGCTCGAAGCCGATCTTGGGGATGATGTCGTCATAGCCGCCGTAGGGCTGGCCGGACAGAGCCACGTGCAGCTGGCCGTTCCGGCTCAGGGTGTAGACGTAGCGGCAGCGCATGCCGAAGTCGAACACCGGCGGCGCGATCAGACTCTCAACCGTCACCTCGACCGCCTCGCCCAGCTGACGCCAGCTTAAGGTGCGAAAGTGCTCCTGCATGATCTGCAGGTGGTTCGGGTGCCACAGGCTCTCGTACTCCTGCTTGTGGTTGTCGATCATCGGCTTGAAGAAGGTGAGGCGCGGGGCTCGCTCGATGAGCTCGATACCATCCTGCTGCCAGCTCACCAGCTTGCCGTCGAGGCGCGAGAAGCGCAGGGCAAAGCCGCTGCCGCTCAAGGTCAGCGCGAGGCGCTCGTCGGCGGTCTGCAACGCCGTGGCGTTGGGATTGGCGAAGGGCCGCAGCTGGCGAGTCGACTCTTTGAGCTGGAACTGGTACTGGCCCAGCTCGTGCTCCGCCGCGCTGTAGCGGGTAGCGGTGGCCTTGATGACCCGCAGCTGGACGAAAGTTTCCCGCGTATCAAGCGTGGGCAATTCGAGTTGCAGATCTGTGGTGGCACCGGGGGCCACCCCTTCCAGCCGGATTTGCTGGCTGGCCAGCAGTTCGCCCTCGGCCTTCACTTCAACCAGCAGGCGGATGTCGTCGAGAGTGGAGAACCAGTAGCGGTTTTCCACCGCCAGCTTGCCGCTCGCCAGATCCAGCGCCCGCACCTTGACCGGGCAGATCACCTGCTTGTATTCGCGCAGCCCCGGCCCCGGGGTCTGATCCGGGTAGATGAGGCCATCCATGCAGAAGTTGTAGTTGTTGGGGTAGTCGCCGTAGTCGCCGCCGTACTTGTAGACCGGGCGGCCCTGCTCGTCCTGATCCAGAATGCCGTGATCGCACCACTCCCAGATGTAGTGACCCTGAATGTGGGGATGGCGGTCGAACACCTGCTGGTATTCGCTGAGGCCACCCGGGCCGTTGCCCATGGCGTGGGCGTATTCGCAGAGGATCCGTGGCTTCTCCATCGGGAACTCGCCGAAGCAGTTCATCTGGGAGACGCGCGAATACATGGTGCTCACCACATCCACCACCTCGGCATCGCGATCCTCTTCGTAATGCACCAGCCGGGTCGGGTCGATCCCCTTGCAGCGCTGGTACATGGCTCTGATGTTGCAGCCGTAGCCGGACTCGTTGCCGAGCGACCAGATGATGATGGAGGGGTGGTTCTTCTGGGCGTGCACGTGGCGCTCGATGCGATCCACGAACACCGGCTCCCAGAAGGGATCGTCAGTGATGCGGCTGAGATCGCCGACGTTGGCAAAACCGTGGGTCTCCACATCGGTCTCTGCCATCACGAACAGGCCGTACTGGTCGCACAGCTCGTAGAAACGCGGGTCGTTCGGGTAGTGAGCGGTGCGCACCGAGTTGAGGTTGTGCTGCTTCATCAGCACGATATCGCGCTCCACCCGATCCATACCGACCGCGCGGCTCTTGAGGTGGTCGTTGTCGTGGCGGTTCACCCCGTGCAGCTTGAGGTAGTGGCCGTTGACATGGAAGAGGCCATCCTTGACGGTGATTTCACGCACCCCGACCCGCTGCGGGATCACTTCCAGCAGCTCGCCCTGACCGTTGTAGAGGGAGAGTTGCAACTGATAGAGGTAAGGGTCTTCGGCGCTCCACAGATGGGGGTTGGCCAGATCCAGCATGAAGCGGCAATCACACTTGCCATCGATGGCGAGTTGGTCGAGCGAGCCGCTGGCGATCTCGCTGCCCTGATCCAGCAGGGACCAGACCAGACGGTGATCACGGGCTGGCGCTCCCAGATTCTCCAGCTGGATATCGCAGCTCAGGGTGGCGCTCTGGCTGTTATCAGCCAGCGCGGTGCGGATGAAGAAGTCCTGCACATGGACCGCCGGTTTGCCCACCAGGTAGACGTCGCGGAAAATCCCCGCCATCCACCACATGTCCTGATCTTCGATGTAGGTGGAGTCCGCCCACTGCATCACTCGCACCGACAGCAGGTTTTCGCCAACCTTGGCGTAGGCGCTGATATCGAACTCGGCGGTAAGGCGGCTCCCCTTGCTGAAGCCGACGTAGTGGCCGTTCACATAGACCTCGAAGTAGGTCTCCACCCCGTCAAACTTGATGATCACCTGCTCGCCGTCCCAGGCCGGGCTCAGCGTGAAGCTGCGCTGATAGGCGCCGGTGGGGTTGTTGGTCGGCACGAAGGGCACATCGATGGGGAAGGGAAAACCTTCGTCGGTGTACTGCAGCTGACCATGTCCTTCCATCTGCCACATGTTGGGCACGGTGATCTGGCCCCACTCGCTCATAGGGCTGTGATAGAAGGCCTCCGGCACCTGCAGGGGGTGGTCGAAGTAGTGAAACTGCCACTGGCCGCCAAGGCTCAGAAAACGGCGGCTCAGCTCGCGCTGCATGGTGGCCGCCAGCGCGTGGTCGGCATAAGAGAAGAAGTAGGCGCGCGGGGCCAGCCTGTTTTCACCAACGAATTGGACGTTTTCCCAGTTATTCACATGTCCTCCCGGAACAAGGCAACGTTAACTGGGTAAACTCTAGATAAACATTTACTAAATATCAGTTCTGAATAGGTAAAGTTTTAACCTGATCACAATGAACAGATGGTTTTGTGAGCGAGATCAGAAGCGGGAGATAAAGGAGAGCAAGATATGAATGAGTGGCATGGATGTTGATAGCAGTAGGCTGAACTGTAATTAAATCAATTATAAAACAATATGATATGAGTTTGCTGGAAGAGATGGGAAAGAGATTTACTTGGGAGATGTGTTGCGCCACCTCAAGATGGCGCGACTAAAAACATAGGTGTTTTACTAAAGTTGCCGTGTAGTGCCGCGCAGAGTCAATTTGCTCGGTACCAGCACCCGCAGCGGGATATCCCGCTCGTCACGCAGCCGTTCAACCAGCAGGTTGACCCCCTGGGAGCCCATCAACTCGGAGTGGATCCGCACCGTGGAGAGCGGCGGGAAGGTGAACTTGGCGGTCGGAATATCGTTGACGCTGATAAGCTCGATCTGCTGGGGAATCGCCAGTCCCTTCTCATGGATGGCACGCAGCACACCGATGGCGATGGAGTCGGAGGCGACAAACAGTGCCCTGGGCCAATCTCCCGCCAGCATCTCCTTCGCCAACTGGTAGCCGGAAGCGCTGGAGAAATCCCCGCGATAGAGGTCGCTCTCCTGCACCACCCCAAGCCGCTGGCCATAATCGCGAAAGGCGAGTTCCCGCAGATCCGGGCCATCATCCTGGCCACCGATATAGCCGATGCGCTGATGGCCCTCAGCGATGAAGAAGTCCACTACCTGCTGGCTGATGAGTGCCAGATCCACATCAATCGAGTCAAAATCCCCCTGAGAGCGGCAATCCACGAACACCAGCTGGGCAGACAGGCCGCGCAGCACGGCCAGCCGTTCTTCCGGCAGATGGCCGATGACCAGGATGCCATCGACGGCAGAGAGCTCACGCCCCTCGGCACCGTTGTAGCAGTGGGTCAACTCGATGTTGAGGCGGGTGCACTGGGTCTCGATGCCATAGCGGATGGCGAGGTAATAGGGATCGTTGACCTCGGTGCTCTGGGGATAGGCGTAGACAGCCAGGAGCTGCAGCTTGCTCTTGTGCACCCCTTTGCGGGCGCTGCTGGTCTTGTACTCCAGCCGCTCGGCAATCTCGAAGATCTTCTGCCTGGTCTCGTCCTTGACGCTCAGGCTGGGATCCTCGTTCAGCACACGGGATACGGTAGCAAGCGATACCCCCGCCTCCTGTGCAATTTCCTTCAACGTAGCCATCAATACCTCGCAGGCAGCATCACGTGTTCATCGGGCAACGGCTAAAGAGTAACGAGCAATCCCTTGATAGCCCAGCATTTTTACTGAAATAGAAGCAGGGAATTGCGGCGGGAGGACAGAAATGCAAAAAGGCCTCCCGTATGGGAGGCCTCTTCTGAATAGGTGCCTGACAGTGTCCTACTCTCGCATGGCGAATGCCACACTACCATCGGCGCTACCGCGTTTCACTTCTGAGTTCGGCATGGGATCAGGTGGTTCCACGGCGCTATTGCCGTCAGGCAAAAGCTTGTACTGCTTGAAAATGGTGCTGATACCCAGAATCGAACTGGGGACCTCATCCTTACCAAGGATGCGCTCTACCGACTGAGCCATATCAGCACACTAACCGGTAAAGACCACGCTCAATGCGTAATCTAAAATTGGGTGCCTGGCAGTGTCCTACTCTCGCATGGCGAATGCCACACTACCATCGGCGCTACAGCGTTTCACTTCTGAGTTCGGCATGGGGTCAGGTGGTTCCACTGCGCTATTGCCGCCAGGCAAAATCTTCAATCTGAAAAAGCTGATTTAGTTATTCGTTCTCGGTATCTGCTACAAGTCTCTGAACACTTCTTGGGTGTTGTATGGTTAAGCCTCACGGGTAATTAGTATGGGTTAG
>ERZ941706.18-NODE-18-length-62833-cov-5.704498_pt1 | contig 62833 bp, 64 predicted proteins | sample MGYA00521232_ERZ941706 | MGnify/ENA primary metagenome ERZ941706 (study PRJEB32759, sample SAMN07749893) | skin metagenome | biome: transportation; feature: city; material: polyester macromolecule | host: Homo sapiens | place: Hong Kong:ER line | collected 2017-07-19...
AGCGACGGACTGTTAATCCGCAGGTCCCTGGTTCGAGCCCAGGTGGGAGAGCCAAGATTCTAAAAGCCCGCATTTATTGCGGGTTTTTTCTTTTCTAATGATTTAATAATTTTTCATTATTTTGAATAAAATCAATGTTTCGAGTATTTTTAAACCAAACGATTAGATATTCACTCTAATTCTGTTATTAAGGCTTGACCCAGCCCTCTTTCCTGCCTAAAATCCTTTTCCAGATTCTCCCATAGCTCAGTCGGTAGAGCGACGGACTGTTAATCCGCAGGTCCCTGGTTCGAGCCCAGGTGGGAGAGCCAAGATTCTTAAAAACCCACTCATCATGAGTGGGTTTTTATTTGTATGATGCCTTCACATGTTCGAATCGAGTCACTTATTTTTTATTGTTTTAGGTTGCGTAAGCACCTGTATTTTTCTTCTTGTTTGTTTACGCCCTTATTTATTTCCAAAACAAAAATTCTTTGCTCGCCCTGTCATTACAAACTTTGAAACTCAAATGTTTATACGTTTAAAACAAAGTTTTCCAAATTATCATGTGTTAGCACAAGTGGCGTTTAGCGCATTAATTACCAGTAATGACTATAAAATTCGTAGTCAGTTCAATCGTAAAGTTACTGACTTTGTTGTGCTCAACGACAAGATGGAAGTCATGGCCATCATTGAACTAGATGACCCTACCCATCTTGAAAAAGTAGAAGAAGACCGTATTCGTGATCAAATGCTTACTGAAGCAGGCTACCTTGTAAAGCGTTACACAAATATTCCTACTGTACGCCAATTACAAAAGGATATTCATTAACAAGCTATTTCGATTCAGAATTTGCAGCTTCTTTCTCAGCTATTCTTTTTGCCATCTCTAAACGCTGTTGTTCATATTGTTTTTTATTCTTAGCATCGCTTTTTGCAGCCAAGAAAAGTATTCCAATAATTAGAAAAGGAATAAGTAAACCTAATCCCATTAATAACCAAGGAACAGATTTTTTTTCAACAGGTTGCTGGCTCATAAGTTCTTCAAACTCAAATAGTATCAAATCAAACTGTGTAACAATATAACAAAAAAGGCCCTTTTCAGGACCTTTTTAATTTGAAGATTTTAAATACAAAAAATTATTGTGCTATTCCAGTACATTCAACATTCTTACTGGCATCTATTACTGATGGATCAAGCACTATATTTGTTTTAGCTGGCATCTTAGATTGAACAAATTGATAAATTTCAGCATTTCTACATACAATCGCCTGAGTATGGGCAGCTCCAACAACAGGTACAAATGTCACATCAGTTCCCATTTTTTTAAGTCCCTCTTGTAAGGCATTAGTAACAGGATATGGTACAGCCATATCCGCAGTACCTTGAACAATCATGACTGGTGAATTAATTTTTTTGGTAGCAGGTTGATTATCTACCAAGAATTTTTGTACCGTTGGATTCTCCTGGAAATTACCAGCTAGGCCTGGATAATCTAGAACTGTTTTACCAGTATTAGTCGCAAGAAAATCTCGAATATCATCTGCAAATTTATTATGCAAATCAGTTAAACAGACTCCATTTTCACCCGTAGTGCCTTCTGCAAACTCAGCTATACTTTGAGAACGTTGTTGAAAGATTGCACGATAATTAAATTTAGGTTCATAAGCAGTAATACCCACTGTGGTATATGCAGCATATGCAAGTAGCTCGGCATACACTTCCACAGCCGTACCAACAGGTGCGGTACCAGCCTGCTCTTTCTGAAGAATGTCTCTAATTGCTTGCGGAGCAATTTTAGAAATAATATCGCCAAGGCTAGAAGCTGGTGCTGTTGCAACAGCTCCTTTGTAGTTAGTGTCGTTATTAGCAAATTCAGCTGTTCCTAATGAAGCATGGCCTCCTTGAGACTGCCCAATTGACATCCATGAACTATTTAACTGACTACCGTAATGATCTTTAGCAGCTTTAACTGCTGCAATTGCAGATTTAGCCTCACTTCCTAAATTAAGGTATGGATGCATGCCTCTAGTACCTAAACCTTCATAGTCAGGTGCCACAATCACATAACCAGCAGCTAATAAAGTATCCGCTAGAATTTTAAAACGTGGATTAATCGTATTGTTGCTTGGTGCACAACTATCCCCTACACCTACTGTGCCGTGCTCCCATACCACTACGCGATAACCATCTTTTGGTTGAGCAACTTTAGGGAACATTACCAAAGCAGTTGCTTCAGCTGTTTTCCCTTGTACATTCACCATGTTATATGTCATCACTTTTATAGATGAAGCACCACTTAAGGTATCCTTAGAATAGGATTTTTCAGAAACATAAGTTTTATCAGGATTTACACCAATATAGTCATCATCATCGTCATTACACGCTGTAAGAAATAGTGCTGAAGTTGATAATGTTATAGCTAAAGCAATTTTTGACCGTTTCATAGAATATCCTTTTTATGTGTTATTTATTCCGCATATTTTTATGCACAAATATTAAGACATAAAAAAAGTGCTCTGCATAGAACACTTTTCAACCTCACGGTCATTTTTACTATATGAAATTTAAAAATATTCCTAGAAAAATGATTAATCCCACCCAACGATTGTGACGAAATGCCCAAAAACAAACTTGAGGGTTGCGGTCTTTGGTTTTAACTGTTTGATATACAAAATCAAAGGCCACTACAACTAAAGCAATAATTGCCCAGGGGAATAAAATATTTTCTAAATATAGTGCAGTACCAATCAAAACAAGACTAGTTGCTTGTAAAAGAGCAATAATCTGGATGTCATATCGGCCAAAAAGAATAGCTGTAGATTTCACGCCAATCTTTAAATCATATTCACGATCTGTAATTGCATATTGAGTGTCAAAAGCCACTGTCCATGCCAAATTACCAAAATAAATTAGCCAACACGTTATATCTAAAGGCTTACCCATTGCAGTAAATGACATTGGAATCCCCCAAGAAAATGCCATACCTAACACTACTTGCGGTAAATGGGTATAACGTTTCATAAAAGGATATATAAATGCTAACGCCAAGCCCCCTAATGCACAGTAGAACGTCGCGATAGGTAAAAAGAACAGCGTACAAGCACTGGCAAATACTAATGCTAAAAATACATATACCGCTTCTCTTGGACTAATTACCCCTGTTGCCAAAGGGCGCGTTTTTGTACGCTCTACATGTCCATCTACTTTACGATCAGCAAAATCATTAATCGCACAGCCAGCGGCACGCATAAAAATTGTACCGAATACCATCGCCAAAAGAATATGTAGAGGTGGCATTCCCTCTGCTGCAATCCAAAGTGCCCACATGGTTGGCCAAAACACCAGTTCTGTTCCAACAGGCTTATCAAATCGACATAGATAATAATAAGCTTCTAAACGCTGACGCCATGTTGTGCCTGTTGCAGTCGTCATAGTAATTCCTTGTCGTGCTGCTGATTTAAAAAAGCTTCAAAAGCCGGTAAGAATGTTTCTTGGACGATAAATTTACATCCATGCCAAGTATAGCAACTTTGTCGCGTCCAGCCTTCTGGCAAACGAATGACACGACGGTCACAAAGCGGAGTTGTTCTTTGAAATAGAAAAAAGCCAATCGGTTTAGAACCGATGTGCTGAAATATACGCGCTTTTTTTTGTAAACTTTGAATTGGAAAAATACTTTTTGCTTTCACCCACGGCTCTGCTTCACAGCCATATAAGTAGGTTTCCCTTACCCATGAAGTATGAGCATGAGACATGTTCATCCATTGGCTATCTACAAACGTTAAACGCTGAAAGTGTTCTTTAAAGGGCCTCACACTAAACTGGCCGCCACCGAGCTCAGTTAATTGTTGAGTCAGAGAACCAGAAGCATACAACCATGTTTTCAACTCAGGATTTAAAGCCTTTTCCTGTTTAAGTACTGGTTGTCGTTTACGCATAATCTGCTCACATGAAAACTCGCACTTAGTTTACTCCAATTTTTTGATAAAAAACGTAGAGAATTCAATCAACATTCCAGGCAATAAAAAAGCCTGCATATGCAGGCTTTTTTACGAAATACGTATTACAAGCTGTAGTACATATCGAATTCAACTGGATGAGTAGTCGTGTTAAGACGACGTACATCTTCAGTTTTAAGTTCGATGTATGCATCAAGCATTTCTTTAGTGAATACGCCGCCTTTTAACAAGAATTCGTGATCTGCTTGAAGTGCTTCAAGAGCCATATCTAAGCTATGAGCAACTGTTGGGATTTTTGCTTCTTCTTCTGGAGGAAGATCATACAAGTTCTTATCAGCAGCTTCGCCCGGATGGATCTTGTTTTGGATACCGTCGATACCAGCCATTAACAATGCAGCGAAACCTAAGTACGGGTTCATCATTGGGTCTGGGAAACGAGCTTCGATACGCTTACCTTTAGGGCTAGAAACGTATGGAATACGGATAGAAGCAGAACGGTTACGTGCTGAGTAAGCAAGCATGATTGGTGCTTCGAAGTGAGGAACCAAACGCTTGTATGAGTTTGTAGATGGGTTTGTGATTGCATTCAATGCACGAGCGTGCTTGATGATACCACCGATGAAATACAATGCCATTTCTGAAAGGCCTGCATATTCATCACCAGCAAACAAGTTTTTGCCATCTTTAGAGATAGACATGTGAACGTGCATACCAGAACCGTTATCACCTACCATTGGTTTAGGCATAAACGTAGCTGTTTTTGCATATTGATGTGCAACGTTCCAAACAGCATATTTGAACTGTTGAACTTCATCAGCTTTACGTACAAGTGTATTGAAGCTCACACCAATTTCTAACTGGCAAGAAGCAACTTCGTGGTGATGTACTTCTACACGACCTGGGCCCATGATGTCTTCGATTTTTGCACACATTTCTGCACGCATATCTTGTGAAGAATCAACTGGAGGAACTGGGAAGTAACCGCCTTTAACACGTGGACGGTGACCAGAGTTACCAGACTCGTAGTCTTTACCAGTAGACCAAGCAGCTTCTTCAGCGATTAATGTATGACGAGCGCCAGACATATCGATGTCCCACTTCACTTCGTCAAATACAAAGAATTCTGGTTCTGGACCAAAGAATGCAGTATCACCGATACCTGTAGATTTTAAGTATTCTTCTGCACGGCGAGCAATCGAACGTGGGTCACGCTCATAACCTTGACCAGTTGAAGGTTCAATAACGTCACAAGTCACAACTACAGTTGGTTCAGCAAAGAACGGGTCGATAAAACCAGTTTCCGCATCTGGACGTAAAATCATGTCAGATGCTTCAATGCCTTTCCAACCAGCGATTGAAGAACCATCAAACATTTTACCGTCTTCAAAAGTATCTTCATCAATAGAATCAGCTGGGTAAGTTACGTGCTGCTCTTTACCCTTAGTATCAGTAAAGCGAAAATCGACCCATTTTGCGCCACTTTCTTGTATGAGTTGAAGGACCTTGTTCGCCATGCTCATTTTGCTCCAATGAAATTTTGTTGCACTTGTTAAGTGCGTGTTAGTTGCTGGTATTTATATAGCAATTCTCATACCAACTTTATAAGACTTACCTAAAACATTGAATTGCTTATAACTATCCATGATTTAGGCCCCTTGTCTTGAACCCATTATACTGTTTGCATAGTTAAATGCACCATATTCAGACATTTTCAAATTATGGCATACAAGAATAGCTCGCAATCGCCCCAATTTAGTGCAAAATTGTTGCGCTAATATGAATCACCGCATCAATATCTAACAGTAATTTGTGATCATAATACTTTCTTATATAGAAATCTGACTTTCTTACTGTAATGCTTAAAAATAATAATCTATTCCCGATAGAACTATTAATCTCTAAATTAGACGATGGTATCTACAATATGCCCTTGCCAAAAAAGTTTGAACATAAATACGATTTCTAAGTAACTCTACACAATTTTTTTAAATAATATCAGTTACCACTCTTCACTGCCCATCCATAGAAAGGTTGAGGTTTTAAAGTGTTAATTTAATTTTTCTTATCGTAATTTTACGCTAGTGCTGGCCTGATCAGCTTTGGTGCGCCAAGAGGAATCTTTTCGACTGATAATTTCAACTTTCTAATTTTTTACCATTTGTTATATACCTTTTTTATACATGACCAACTTGCTTTTTCATTTTAAAAAATCTAAAAAATAAAACATAACTTTTTTTTATAATTAAACAAACTAAAAGTTTTGTTTTATCTAAACTACAAATATGTTCAAAGGATTTGAAATGAAGCATGAACTCGAACAATATGACAGAGCTTTTTTCGGCCATCCAAAACCATTAAAAACTTTATTTTTTACAGAGCTTTGGGAAAGATTTTCTTATTATGGTATTCGGCCTTTACTCGTTCTTTATATGATTGCAATGGTTAATGACGGTGGTTTAGGTCTTGACCGTCCAACTGCAGCCGCAATTGTTGGGTTATTCGCTGGATCTATGTATTTGATGACCGTTTTTGGTGGCTGGATTGCCGATAACTGGTTAGGTCAGGCACGATCGGTCTGGTATGGTTCTATTATTATTGCACTAGGTCATTTATCTATTGCTCTCACTACCATTTTTGATCAATTCTTTTTTTATTTCGGTTTAGTCCTTATTGTTTTAGGTACCGGATTATTTAAAACCTGTATTTCAGTGATTGTCGGAACGTTATATAAAGCTCAAGATAGTAGGCGCGATGCTGGTTTTTCCATTTTTTACATGGGGATTAATTTAGGTTCTTTTATTGCTCCTCTTCTTACAGGCTTATTAGCACGTGATCATAACTGGCACTTAGGTTTTGGAATTGGTGGCCTTGGGATGTTAGTTGCATTACTTATTTTTCGTGTATTGGCTATTCCTCAGCTACAAACTTTTAATGAGTTACGTCAAGAAAATGACAATTGGAATAAACCTGTCGTGCAAAACAAAAATGCACCAAAAATTGCTTTCTCCTTTTTACTATCTGTTGCAGTCGTTATTGCTCTTACCTTATTTGGTGTCATTCATATCAATCCGGTCGAGGTAGCAACTTATTTAACAGTTGGGATTGGTATTGGGATTATTGCTTATTTTGCATATTTACTGCTTTTCCTGAATTTAGAACAACATGATAAATTTAAAATTATTATTTGCTTTGTTTTATTAGCAGCCTCTGCCCTATTCTGGTCAGCTTTTGAACAAAAGCCCACAACTTTTACTTTATTTGCACAAGACTATACAGATCGTATGTTTTTTGGATTTGAGATTCCAACTGTATGGTTTGAATCAATTAATGCCCTATTTATTATTATTTTTGCCCCAATTGCAGCATGGCTTTGGGCAAGACTGGGTAAATCAAATAAAGACCCAAGCTATATCAGCAAATTTATTATTGCATTGTTATTCGCAGCAGGTGGTTTTCTTGTTATGTCTTTTGCTAGTCGTTTCGCAATTGCTGGCGGCCTAGTTTCACCATTTTGGTTAGTAGGAACTTTATTTTTACTTACCATAGGAGAACTGTGCTTAAGCCCAATTGGATTATCAACCATGACTAAACTTGCACCTGATGTTATACGCGGTCAAATTATGGGGCTATGGTTTACTGGCACAGCTTTAGGTAATCTCATCGCTGGCTTAATTGGTGGGCATGTATCAGCAGATAATATTGATCATTTACCAAATCTCTTTATGCGATGCGTTTTGGCATTAGTCGTTGGTGCAATCGTGTTATTTTTATTAAAGAAACCTATCAATAGATTAATGAACAAAAGTACCAGTAAAGTTCAACCTGAGTTGGAAACTATATGAGCGTTTTAACTGTTCCAGAAAAACTTGAGAAACTTCGTGAACTCATGCGCAATCAGCATGTTGATGCTTTGATTGTGATGAGTGCCGATCCACATATGTCAGAATATTTACCAGACTATTGGAAAGTAAGGCAGTGGTTAAGCGGTTTTAGTGGTTCGGTTGGTACACTCGTCGTGACCCAAAACTTTGCTGGTCTCTGGGCGGATGGTCGCTATTGGGTACAAGCCGAGCAACAACTCGCTGAAACTGGCTTTCAATTACAAAAACTGACCAGTGATGAAACTTCAACACATCTACCTTGGATTGAGAAAAATCTACCAACTGGTTCGGTCATTTCAGTAAATGGCCAAACATTATCCATTCAACAATTTAAGGCGCTCGAACATACTGCACGACTTAATCACTATAAACTTGAAACCCAGCAAGATTTAGTTGGAGAGATTTGGTTGGACCGTCCAGAACTTCCATCAGAAAAAATCCATTTGATGCCTGAAGGATTAAATGCCCTCTCTCGTAAAGAAAAAATTCAGGCAATTCGCGAGAGCTTAGCTAACAAGAATATTGCGGGTCATTTTATTTCATCTTTAGATGATATTGCTTGGGTCTTAAATGCACGTGGACAAGATGTAGAGTATAACCCTGTATTCCTTTCACATTTGTATATCAGTACTCAACAGGCTGTTTTATTCATTGATAGCAACAAAGTTGATTCAACCTCTCAACAAGCTTTCAAAGCTGATGACATTGAGATTCGTGACTACGAAGATACAGCTAAGTTTTTATCGAATATCACTGATAACTCAGTACTTTTAGATCCAGCCAAAGTCTCGATTTTTCATGAACAAGCCATCGCAAAAGATATTCAGGTTGTCTACGACATCAACCCAAGTACACTTTTTAAATCGCGTAAACATGAAAGCGAAATTGCTCATATCCGTCATGCAATGGTTAAAGATGGAGTCGCGCTTTGCCACTTTTTTCACTGGTTAGAGAAAGCACTTCATCACGGTGAAAGTATTTCAGAACTCACTATTGATGAAAAGATTACAGCTTTCCGTGCTCAGCAATATGGATTTATAGGGCCAAGTTTTTCAACGATTGCTGGCTTTAATGCTAATGGTGCTTTACCTCACTACCGTGCAACTGAAGAGCACTATTCATTTATCGAAGGTGATGGTCTATTGCTGATTGACTCAGGTGGTCAATATGTAGATGGAACAACCGATATTACTCGTGTTGTTCCTATAGGCACGCCAACAGGGCAACAAAAACGTGACTGCACATTGGTTTTAAAATGTCACATTGCTTTGGCAAAAACGATTTATCCAGAAGGTTTAGCTGCTCCTCTACTCGATTCAATTTGTCGTAATACTTTATGGCAACATGGTTTAGATTATCGACATGGAACAGGCCACGGCGTGGGCTTTGCACTTAACGTTCATGAAGGTCCGCAAGTACTTTCTTATTACGCACCTATACATGCCTATAGTAAGTTGCGTGAAGGAATGATTATTTCTAACGAGCCGGGCTTATACCATGAGGGACAATATGGAATTCGCATTGAAAATCTGGTTGCAAACAGACTTCACTCAGGATTTGAGAAAACCTACGGCGATTTCTTAGAGTTTGAAACGCTAACCCTTTGCCCGATTCATTTAGATTGTATCGTAGTTGATCTGCTAACGAATGAAGAGAAAGATTGGTTAAATGATTACCACCAAACTGTTCAAGAAAGGCTCGCTGAACACTTGTCTGGCGATGTTTTAGATTGGCTGATCTATAACACACGTAAGATTTAATCTTCTTGTGTGACCAAGGCAGAATAATTTTTATTTCCAATAGAAGCTTATTCTGCCTAATTTGTACTTATCTGTAATTTTAAAAAGCTCCCCTTCACAAAGCCTTTTTTCTGCAAATTTCTAACGAATGAAATAGTTAAACTGGTTACTTCTTTTTTTGTTATATTAGCCGTTTAGAAAGCGGCTTTTTATTTGATCAAATAAAAGTACTTTTTAAAAAGTGAGTAACATTTTGAGTAATACTCTAGTCACTTATTAAATATATATTAACTATCATGAGGTTAAGTTCATCATGCTTCTAATGATCGAAAAGAAGTATTGAACAAATCTAAAAAAATCTAGCAAAATTTATAAATCTGCAAATTATTGAAAATTATCAAAAAGACAAATCTAAGCAAATCTAGGCAAACTATGCAAAATCACTAATCTTGAGTATCATTTTGAGTACGGCCCTAAAAATCGAAAACGGATACTCAAGATTTCATGTTAAGCGACTCAAAAATCAGAAGTGCAAAACCAAAAGAAAAGCTTTATAGAATTGGTGATTCGGACGGGTTATGTATTGAAATCAAACCTAATGGAAAGAAGTATTGGCGCTATCGTTTCCAGTGGCTTAAGAAAACTCAAATGATGAGTTTAGGTGAGTACCCTATTATTGGCTTAGCCGAAGCACGTACAAAACGAGATGAGGCTAAATCCTTAGTAGCAAGCGGCATAAATCCAGTTGAAGAAAAAGAAAACCAGAAAAAGGCTAAATCTGATGAGTATGAAAATAGAGTTCTCTTTAAACATGTTGCTGCAGAATATAAAGCTGAAAAATTAATTAATCGTTCAGAGAGATATCAAGAAGCTTTTCAACGTGCTTTAGATAAAGATATTTTAAAAGTTATTGGTGAAAAGGATATTAAAGAAGTTACCTCGGCAGACGTTTTAACAATTATGAAAAAGACGATTGCACGAGTTAAGCGTCAAAAAAACCATGGTACCGGAGAAGTATCAGCAATCCAAAATCGTACTTTTATTGGTGGCGTTATGCGTTATGCGATCGCCACACTTAGAGCTGAGTATGATCCAACATATGCAGTCAAAAACGTTGTTGAGCGGCCTGAAATAGAACATGCAAGACCAATGGAAAAGCATGAGGCTGCACAACTTAGAAATAAATTAAATAATTATGGCGGTTCTACTACAGTTCGAAATGCTGGACTTGTAATGCTCTACTCAATGCTTAGGACTATCGAGATTCGGCGTATGAAATGGGATTATGTTGATTTCGAAGCTAGAACTATCACATTCCCCAAAGAGATGATGAAAAAGAAGCGCATACATATCGTCCCTATGTCTGATCAGGTCTTCAACATTCTTCAAGAGCAACGTAGTCTAGTTGGTAATCGTGAATATGTATTCCCTGCCATTTATCAAGATGGAATGCTTTCAGCTACCACAATGAATAAAATGCTTGATTATATTGGCTTATCTGATGTAACGGCACATGATTTTCGTGCTACAGCTTCCACGCTTTTAAATGAAAAAGACTACGATGATAAGTGGATTGAAAAACAATTAGCACATGCGGATGGTAACAAAACTCGTGCTACTTATAACCATGCAAAGTATTTAGAAAGCAGACGCAAAATGTTGCAAGACTGGGCAGATATTGTTGATAGCTGGGCCAGTTAAGAAGCCCTTAAATGTAAAATCACTTACTAAATAATTGAGAATCAGCAAATGAAAGATTGGGTCTATTTTTATATCGAGCACACAATTAAATATGGTGAACCATTTTATAAAGAAATCGGCTGGTCACTAGGTTTGCAAAATAATTATATAGTTATGAGCGTAATACGAAGCTAGTGATTACGTAATAAGCATTAGAGTTTAAGATTTATAGTTAGAAATATTCTGATCTACTTAAGGAGAAAGTCGTGGAAGAAAGCTTTACAGAAATAGATAAATTTTAGAATTTATACCAAATAACGATTCCAGTACTTGATGGATAAAAAAAGCCCCATCAAATGGGGCTTTTTTTTGCATAATGCATCGAAAATTTCGAATAAATTACTCAGGAGGTTCTTTTAAAATTGTCATCATTTAATCCTCTTTTAGTTTGTGTTGTCTTCTAGAATGAAATCAATAGTTTCTCTAATGTTCATTTCGGCATTAATTATTCGAATTTGTTTATAAGCACTCATCCCAAGCCTTTTGATTGGAGTTGCAAGTAATGCATTCAAAAAACTATGTGGGGCACTTTTCACATTCTGACAATCAATGATTATTTTTTTACCATCTTCTATAGCTGGAAGTAAATACTTATCTCGGAAATTTATCGCTTCTTCTTTAATTTCTGCGAAATCTCCAAAGTAAGCACTCATATGTACAACAAATTGTTCATCTTCTTTAATTTGTTTCTGTTTATTTCGTTCAGACTCTGCATTCTTTCTTAACTCTTGTAAGATTGTCTGCAAATCATTCTTTTCATCTCCTTTAAGTTTTATCACTAGAAATGCAATCGTCCCATTCCATGAGTTCTCAAGCGTTTTTGAAGTAATGTCTCTTGGTGAAATATGTACTAGCCCATTTCCAGAAACAATATACATCTCACCTTTTAACTTTCTTATAATATTTGAAGATAAATATAGTCCCATACCAGCATTATTTTTTGCATTGTAAGGATTTGTTATGGCAAAGGTACCTGACTTTTCGGGTTGTATTGATAACTTAATTGCTTCTTCATCCGAAGATAGCCCAGGATAGCTTTGCTCAATATGTTTCTTAATTCCCATCCCAAGGTCAGCTATAATAAATTGGATAACATCTTTGTTCTGGTACCAGCATAATTGAACAATTGATGGAATTAGAATATCTAGTGATTGAGAGTAACATGTACCATGTTCTTGAGTATTGTACATTAATTCACTTAATACATACCGCAAGGTATCCGTATAGGAAATATCGAAGCCAGATGTATAGCTTTCGATTGCGCTAATAATATTTTTAAAATCCTTATTATTGTTACCTTTTCTTAATGCAAATAACGGCTTAAAGTTATCTCCTTTGAATTGTTGGTTAGGTTCTAATAGTACGGGAAAAGTTCCCGTTGCACCTAATCGCTTCCACATTAGGCCAACACCTGACGTAGCTGTCCGATCATATAAAAATTCTACTTTACAACCGTTATTTTTAAGATGCCAAGCATATAAAACAATCAGAGACAGTGCTTGATAATCTGATGAAGTGCATTTAGTTAAATCAATTTTTACCGGACAATTTGTGATGTTCCAATCAAATACTTTGAAAATTTTCTCAAAATTAAATGCATCATGATCTTTTAAACCAAAACTTTTAGGTAAGGTAATTGTGACTGTTTTTAATTTTTTAAGCTCTTTACGTACAGGTAGCATTGCTTCTAGCATTGCTGGATTGTTTATTCGTTTCATACTTATATCTAATAAAATTTATAAAATTGATCAACTTCTATCATTTATTAATAAAGCAAACTTGTAAGATAAAAGCAATATTTGTAATCTGGTTTTAGTATCTCCTATAAAAAATCTCATTATATTATTTCAAACCACAGTAAGTTAAGAATTGACATAAAGAGGGATGATAATGTGCTCAAACTACGAACCAATCGCAAAAGATAGAATTCACTTGCTGGATCTGTTTGAGCCAACATTTGAATATAAATCTCACATATACCCTAACTACGAAGCTTCCCTTTTATTCTCGAAAAAAGAACAAATGGAATGGCGATTAGCTAGATTTGGCCTAGTAGCCCCATGGGTTAAAGAACTAAAAAAAGTCCATAATACTTACAATGCAAGAACTGAGACAGTTCACGAAAAGCCCAGCTTTCGTAATGCATGGAAGAAAAACCAATTCTGTTTAATTCCTGCTGATGTAATTTTTGAACCGAAGTACATAAACAATAAGCCCGAATGGTGGGGAATTTATCGCAAGGATGAAATGCCTTTTACTATTGCTGGCATTTATGAATATGCGGTAGTAGATGGCGAAGAAATCAGATCTATGAGCATGCTCACTATTAATTCTGATCACCACCCTTTCATGAAGCAATTCCACGCCCCTACTGATGAAAAGCGCTCTATTATTATCATTCCACCAGAACTAAGAGATGACTGGCTACACTGTAAGCATGAAGAAGCTAAGGAGTTTTTCTTAGATATGCCATTAGATGAGTTCGTAGCACAACCTAGATCAGAATTGAAGAAATTCCGACCAAACGCACACTGAAGCGCGACAGGTTACGACTAGTTATTATTTATCCACAACTTTTTAAATTTGAAATTCAACTAAGCTCTAGCATATCATCTTGAATATGTTACAAATTCAAGTTGGGAGATATTCTATGAGCGAAATTGCACCATCCATTATCCAGATAAAGCCTTACCTTACTCAGTGTATTGCTTTGTCTGATGTTATGTCTATCAAGCTAGTTGTACCAACAACTCATATGCTTGTCCCTTATGCTTTAGAAAAGATTTCTGCGGGCTTCCCAAGCCCAGCACAAGATTATGTCGATAAAGCGCTCGATATGAATGAGCACTTAATTAAAAATGAAACTGCAACTTTCATTGTCAAAGTTGCATCTTTATCTATGTTGAATGCAGGAATCGAAATTGATGATGAACTAATTGTCGATCGCAGTCTCGATGCAAAACACGGCGATATTGTCGTGGCACTAATCGATAATGATTTTACTGTTAAGCGTTTAATGATCGATGAAAAGGGCCAATGGCTAAAAGCAGAAAATCCAGATTACAAAGATATTCATTTATTAGATGGCCAAGAGCTGCTTATTTGGGGCGTTGTTACCTGCATCATTAAAATGATAAGAAATAAGTCATGAAACATGAGAACAAAGTCTTTTTTCTCATAGATGTAAATAATATGTACGTCTCTTGTGAGAGAGTCTTTGACCCGAGTTTAAACAACAAACCTGTGATTGTTCTCAGCAATAATGATGGGTGCGCCGTGGCGCGTAGCAATGAGTCAAAATCTTTAAACATAAAGATGGGTGTGCCTTTATTCCAAATTAAAGACATAGTTCAAAAACATAACGTAGTAGTGCTTTCTAGCAACTATGTAATGTATGCCGAAATGTCACGGCGCTTTCATAAGATCCTTGCTTCATATGTAACAGATGAAGAGGTTGAGCCATACTCAATAGATGAATGCTTTGTTGATTTCACCGCTTATGAGAAGAACTTTGATTTAGAGAAAGTGGGCCAACAGATGCGACAGCAAATATGGAAGTGGCTAGGATTGCCGGTTTGCGTTGGTATTGGTAGAAGTAAGACAGAATCGAAGATAGCTAACCATATAGCTAAAAAGAATGCGGGCTTTAACAGTGTTTGCGATCTCGTAAATATGGATCCGTGCAATAAAGAATATTACTTCTCACTTATCGATGTTTCAGAAGTTTGGGGCGTTGGTCGTAAGCATGCAAAGAAGTTGCATTCTATGGGTGTCAAAACAGTATTGGATCTAGCTTGTACAGAAGCACGCGAAATGCAGCGACAGTTTTCTATAGTAATGGCTCGTACAATTAATGAACTACAAGGCATCTCATGTATTGAGATTGAAGACACCCCGCCATCAAAAAAACAAATTATTAAATCATGTTCCTTTGGAGCTAAAGTAACTGAGCTAGATGATTTGAAAGAAGCTATAGCAATGCATGCACAAGAAGCATGTAAGCGGTTGCGTGATGAAGAATCATTATGTGGTTGTCTACTTGTATTTGTTCAATCAAGCCCCTTTGATGAAAGTGCGCCATTTTATAATAAGTCTATTACAGGTGCATTTTCACAGCCAACAGATTGTGCATTAGATTTCGTAAAAGCAGCAGTTAAGATGGTCTCAGATATATTTAAGGAAGGTATTAAGTATAAAAAATGCGGCGTCATACTAACAGGTTTAGAGCCCAAGTCTGGACATACATATGATCTTTTAACCGACTTTGAGCTTATAGATAAGAAAGAACAATTGATGAAAACACTAGATAATGTGCACACAAAATTCGGAAAGAAAAAGCTCGGTGTTGGTCCTTGTTACGTGCCAGACCGGAACTGGTCGATGAGCAGAGATAAATTGAGTAAAAACCCCTTTACTTGGGATGAATTATTGATTATTAGTAAATAATTTTTTGATAAGTGTATTATGCGAATAAATAATGACAATGTAGTTAATGCAATATGCATTTTTGCAATAGTAGTTTCTATATGCTTTATGCTAACAGTAATGTTAAAATCTTTTTATGGAGAACAAATTGAAATTTCTTTTATTAAGGATATATTTTCAATTGGAGCTACACTGTTTGCAGCTTTAATTGCAATATCACTATTTAATGATTGGAAAGATCAACATAATAAAATTATTGAATCAAATTCTGCATCAGAATTAATCAATTCTATTTTACAAACAAAAGTTCAATTAAGACATATTAGAATTTTGCTAGATAATTCAGAACTCAACAATCACATGATAAACAGTGAAATTTCAAAAATATTTGATACTTTCGTAAAAAATAATGAAAGTTTTCAGGAACAATTAGAGTTCTTTAATCTTCTTCTGAAAAAAGGGCCCAAAAAAAATAATCGCAAGAAACATGATGATTTTTTAAGTAAAGCTCGTGACTTAGTTAATTCGTTTGGAAATATTGTAAAACTTAAAAGTGCAACACAGAATGTGTATATTGAATATAGTCCAAAATTTATATTATTAGTAGATAAGCATCTTATAGAGTGCGATAATTTTTGTGATTCTTTAATAGAATTTGTCAAAGCTAATTAATCTAACCATATTAAACAGCCCTCATCCGAGAGCTGTTTAATAAACAATAATTAAATCGCTACTCGATTAGCAATCCAACCATAAAAGAATTGCTCTTGTGTGGGATTTCGCTCACAGATTTCAATATAACGCTGGCCTTGCATAATATTGAGCACACGGACTAAAACCTTCTCGCCTTCTTTGCCACGTTTTGCCAAATAGGTTTTTAGAGCATTTAGGGTAGCTGGGCCATAAACTCCATCTACCGTAAGATCTGGCCAACCGCCTTTGCCTTGATTATTAAGCAAATTCAAAGCACGTTGTAAAAGTGGTTTAGCAAAGCCGGTACCGCAATTAACACCGGTATCTAAGAGCTCTTCAGCCACTGCCGAGCTGATTGTATTTACTTGGTCGAATCGCGGAGCCGTCCAGTACTGCTTTTTATAAATTGCTTTTGCAACTTCAAGCGGTAAATCTTTCATGTTGCCCTTAAAGCCATTTGCTCGAGCAACTGCTTCAGTAATTCCATACTTAGTTGCACCACCACGGTCTGCTGGGTTATTTACGTACCCGCCTTCTCGTTTGATCAACTCATCAAGATATTGTTCGATGTTCATTTCACTTTCCTTTAGACGTAAAAAAGCCACCCGAAGGTGGCGCAGTTTTTTCAAGTTGGTTCATGCTTTTATAGAAGCAATAATTACATCCAACTTCCACATTAAGATTGGCACGGAAAACAAAAGAATAAATGCAACTATTGTTTGCCATAAGCCATACTTTTCAATAGACACTTTTATAAGCTCCACTATTGGTTTAAAATGCTCCATATAGATTTACTTTCCTCTTACTTTCGTCGGTGGGTGGAATGAAAAACCCCGGTAGTTAGCGCTACTGGGGTTTTGTTTTGGGTATTAAAAAACCCACTCGATGAGTGGGTTTTGTTAAGTTGATTTTATTAGTGACGAATCAGACTACCTGAAATTTCAAGTACTCCCATCAATCGACTTGACTCCATCAGTGGGTGAAACCAACGGTCGCCATAATGTTGATTACCTGTTGTGTAGCTTATGGTTTTTAAATCATCACTAATGATTTCTCTATTAAGAGGTCCTCTTAAATCCATTGTTCGAGTGAGTTTTAGAACTGCAATATTGGTTTTAAACGCATATTCAGCTAAGTAGTGACCTTGTTCATTACTAAGCATGTGTATTGCACGATAGATTTTGCTTGTCACAAAGTTTTGGGAAATAATTGCATCTACCAGATCCTTAACCAAACCCAATGTTTCATTATCAAATAAAGAACCTTGAGCCTTCTTCTCTGCACTACTGTACATCGCAATCAGATGATGAACATATTCCACTGCAACAGGAATCATGTCATATGGGATTTCATCAATATGCTGAACATTGAAACGCTGATGAACTAATTTATAAGCATCGCTGTAATTCAAATGCTTAGTTTTAGCTACAAGAAGATTTACAGCATTGGTTAGGGGTTCACGTTCGGATTTGTGGGTTTTGGCAACTGGTGTGCCAACTTCTTTATCTAAAACATCAAGTACCCACTTGCGGAATTGCTTCGCTACAGCAGTACGAGCAAATATTGCTATTAGGTGGCAGCCACGTAGTGAGAAGATCCGCATACCCAAATTGGGTAGCCGAGGATTATCAATAATTTGTGTCATATTTTCCGTAAATTCATCAGAATTACGATTAAAAATTTTACTGACCGCGTTCTCTTGTTTATATCCTAATGCTTGTGCCAATTCACCTGAAGAAAGCCAAATCTGGCCATCTTGCCGTGGCACGGGATTGAATTTCACTTCATTAAAACTTAATGCTAAACTAGACATATCAATATCCTTTCCTATGGTTGTTGATAAAAGCCCCTTGCCGTCAGAAAGTTGGGGGCTTTTTACATCCCCAATGGGGACTTTTACAATTTAAGACTTTAAAAACTTCTTGTCAATCCCCATTGGGGATATTATTATAAATAAAATTTATTCGAGTATAGGACCATGGCTAGAAGCTCAGACGTTGAATACAAAATGCGTATGACGCAAGAACTAAAAGAAAAAATACTTGAATCAGCAAAGTTAAACAGTCGATCAATGAATGCCGACATTGTTGCCCGTCTTGAAAAAAGCTTTGAAAATCAAAATTATGAAAAAACTGTAGAACTGATCCCTACCGAAACTCTAATGATGGAGTTAGCTAGCCGTATGAAAGGTTACACCATTACTGTTTCAGAAAAATCAGACATTAAAAAAGCACCCTAGGGTGCTTAAGAACATAAAACTAAATTTCCTTAAAAATCATAAAACTACTTCTTTCTGGATTGTAATTAATCTCTAAAGAATAATCCGTACATTCATATTTAAAAACTTTAACCCCATTACTCTTTGATTCTATCCACCCTGTTTTTGGTAGTGAATACAACGCCACTAACCCATTTTTATAATTATTAGCACTAAAATTATCTAAGTGACCAAAACTAACGCTAAACGCATTAATTAACTTTGTATTCCCATCAAAAGAAATGAATCCCGCATTGGTAGCTGGTGTTCCACTAAAAGCACCCTCAAATTCATTAGAGTGAACATAGTTAATATTTGCCTTATTAGTCTCATGATCTATGCTCAAATTTTTAGGATGTTCTGCTTTCAGTGATAAAATGGATTTACCCAATGCTAAACCGCTTATATTAATTTTACTTTTTGCCACCTCGCAACTATTTGCATATGCGAATACAGGAAGGCAAATAAGACCCAATAAAATAATCTTTCTCATAAAAACCTACTTATAAACTTTTCTCAATTTCAATAATTAGAGCACCTTAAAGTGCTCTATTTATTTCGATTTGCTTGCTTGCACTGAATGTACCAATTGTTTGCAAATTCAGTTATTGCTTCCGCCTTATACTCTTCTGATCCAAACTTTGGTTCTTTATAGGCTTCCTCGACCATCATCTCCATTAACCTTTTGAAATCCCTGCTTGGTTTGATACTCTCTATCATCTCCATTTGTCTAACCACAGAAACCCCTTCCTGCCTAAAGAGCATGACATTTTCAGCAAGTTTATTCACATCTCTACAGTGTTTATCATTAGTATCGGCTGAGTGAGTTACAAATGATGCTGTGAGTAAAAATGCAATTGGTAGTAGCTTTTTCATCAGTTACTTCCTTACATACTCTGGAAATTCTTTTAATAAACTATTACAAATCTTATTCTTCCCGTCTTTCTTTACATTTCGGTCAAATTCTTTCATGCCAAATATAAGGACTTTTTTTCCATATTCTTCGCCAAGTTCATGCTGAAAACACTTGGCTGAATCTGAGATTAACTCATTGTTATATTCACTATATCCACATTCAAATTGTGCTCTAGTTAATAAACCATGGACCGAAACAATCTGCTCACAATAAGTTGGCTCATCTCCATTTTTGGGAGCTAAAGCATGTGAAAATGATGTGGAAAAAACAGCCACTAACATGCTCCCTAAAATTATCTTTTTCATGAATTTCACCAATTGTTATAAATATAATAACTTTAACAAACTGGTTACTAAATGTCACATAAAGGAAAACCACCCGAAGGTGGTCGTTTCATAATATTGGTCGTCAATAGGTTTTCGTAGTAGTCAGCGGCTTGCAGTGTCAACAGGTAATTTCTCTCTTATACGTGTACTTCTAAACAAGACCGCCCGAAGGCGGCATTAGCTGTTTTCAATGTCTTTTCTGGCTTTCTTAAACTCTTTAATCACTTCAACAATCGTTTTCCCTTCCTGTTTATCTATGAAATTAAAGATCCAACGGACTAAAGCCCAACCAGGTAAACCACAAACAAAGAAGAACCCACCAAGTGCAATCATTCCCCATACATCAGTAACCCATTCATGAAGCCCCCACTTCACAATAATGAATGAGCCGCCACATAAACTGGAAACAACGGTGCAAATCAAACCCACGGCCCATTCTTGAGGAGACCTTGGCATTCGTGTCATTAAAACGACGGCAGCAACTAATGAAATTGCTAAGGTGACAGCAATTGCCGCACCATAAAACTTTAAAAATGCAGTAATACTGCTTGTTGAAAGTGGCTCCATAGCCATTACTCCAGAAATAAAAAAACACCCGATTGGGTGCTCTCATTGAAATTTTTAAATTAGAAATTTACTGCTTCAATTTCTTCATATGTCAAAGCAGTTTCAATTTTCTGTCGTGCAATACGCCCTCTCTCATGAATGTTATTAATGTGCACTGCAAGCGCGGTTTTTAAGTCAATCAATTGATCAGGACTAAGATTAACAACTGAATTGTCTTTTAAAGTCCACTCAACTGGTACACCGAGCAAAGCTGCAGTAGCGATTCTTAGTTGAGAATTAGAGTCTGAATCATAAAGCTTATTTTCAAACTCAAATCCGCCAAACTCATACTGATCCCGAATCTGCTTGATTTGCTCCCATTTATGCCTTTTTGCATCTTCTAAAGTTCGATTATCGACCCACTTCTTAGTTTCATAATCGAAGATATGATATGGCGAGGGCTGAGTGGGAATATTTATCCACTTTCCTTCTTGAAAAAACATATTTGGACAAGGAGGATCATCTAAAGCGATACATCCCTCAGGAGTATTCAGCTTGATCATCTCTTCATTACCAAAAATATGTCCAATAACTTCACCATTCTTTGAAACTAATACCGTCACTTTTTAAGCTCCAATGTTGATAAAGATGACATGGTGACTATTGTAGGAGTTTCGGCAAAGCCACCTTGAGCTTCAAATGAACCATAATAAATATTGGAATATTTAGTGATATAGGCCAACTGAAGCACTATTGTTTTTGTACCAGTGGAAGCAGGTAGGATATAAACGGGTGTCGCAGTAACTCCAATAAACCGGATTGTACTGCTCCCATCATAAAATGTTGGGTATATTTCCTGAGTGTACGCAACAGTACCATTTACTAATACCCGACAAGCTAGCGTCACACATTTCAAAATGTCGTAGGAGGATGGATATTGTGTGATCCTGACCTTACAGTCAAACACAAACGATCCATCAATCCTTAGTTTACCTCCTTGCGTTTGCACATTAAGAGTAACTAAATCTTGTGTATAACCAACTGAACCTGCCATTGAATTAGAAACAGCGAAATAAAATTTACGCTCTGTTTGATTAATTACCCCGGAAGGGACAGTAACGGCTTCATCTTGGATTTTTAAAGTGTCTATTGCTCCGTTTTTAATGTGAGCATTATCAACTTCAATATCACCTAAATCAGCGCTAATGGTGCTTAGATTTTCTGCCCAGATTCTATTTGCATTAATATAGCCAAAGCTACCAGAATCTACATATAAACCTCTTGGAATTACTGTTCCATTCGGTAGAGTTAGTGGCGTATTTAATAGCGACATTATCGGCTTAGGAGTTACACCATCGACTCCAACTGGCGCGCCGAACTGGATAGTATCGTAATTGAAAATGAATGTTGACGTGGTACCATCATTCATTGAACCATGACCTGCTAAATGCCCATTCACATCCATTTTTAAATATTGCTGAGCTTTAACACCATCAACGCTTTCAGTTACCTGTTGAATTGCAGCTGTATTTCCACCAACAGTAGTTTGCAAAGTAGTAATACTCGATGCTTGAGTTGAAACTTTGCCATCAATAACAGAAACTTTAGAATCCAATGAACTGAGCGCAGAAGCATCGGCTTTACTTGCAAGGACACCATTAATATTCGATACACTGTTATTCAATTGTGTAATTGAATTGCTTTGGCTAGAAATGGTCCCTTCAGCATTCGTAACTCGAGTATCAAGTGAAGATAAAGCTTTTGAAGTTGCAATTTCGCCAATTGGTTGCTCCCACAGTGTTGCAACATTCCCTTGTTCCAACTTCATGCGTCTTATAGCCAATGCGTTTCCAACTGTAGTTGAATCAGACTGAAAAGACATAATGAGGCTTGTCGCATTTGCTGGAACAGTGAATGTGCAACTTTGTCGAGTGTATTGATTATTGCTGATACCGCTCATTGATTTAACAGCAATATCACTCCAAGCGCCGCCAACTTGGGCAATAATCCGCCAGCGCACTGGCAATGCAGCACCACGCACATCTGCACTAATTGTGTAAGTAGTGCTTGCGCGTAAAACACTGGTAGCGTTGACTGGTGAGGTCATACGGTAGTAGCGTTCTACACTCGCATCGTTAACAGTAAAGTAAGAATCAATATTGAAATTTGTCGAAAATCCTTGGGCAGAAGCTGTACCATCGCTTGTTTTTGGTTGATTCGCAGAGTTCGGAGCAGCCGTATTACTTAATAAGTTTGCACCAATTACTGCCGCGGCGCTTAAACCTGCCTGCAAACTGGTGATCTGGTTACCTTGGCTTGTAATAGAGTTCTCCGTCGCGGTGACTCTGGAATCCAAACTTGATAATGCAGCGTTATCTGCTTTCGTAGCTAAAGCGCCATTAATATTTGAAACACTATTATTTAAAGAAACAATGCTGTTCCCTTGGCTTGTAATCGTACCTTCTGCACTTGCGACACGGGAGGTTAGTGAAGAAACGGCTGATGCTGTTGTAGCATTTTCTACAGATGCGGTTCTATCTGTCAAACGAATTGATGAATAATCAATAACGCCTGCATTTGGATACATCCATACGCCAAACCACGCAAGGACATCTGAAGTTGGCGTATAGTCTAAAGAGAAATCAACAAAATTGGTTGTATCTGTTGCTGTTACTTGGCTTGGGGCTAATGTGGCGCTATCACTTGCTCTAATCCAGCGCAACAATAAACCTGTTGTTCCAGATACTTTACGTGCTCTTACAGTTGCTCGATAAGTTCGCCCTGCTTTTAACCATACCCCTGATGTTGGTGTTTTTACAGTTGGGTTGGTTCCTGAAGTTCCGGCATCATTCGCCTTAGTTACCCGTAAGCCAGTACCTCCACCTTCACCGTAATTACCGGCAACAATTGAGTTACCTGTTGCAAGCTCACCTACGGTAATGAACTTCAAGCCCTCTCTAAAATTTGGGTCTAAATTTAGCGCATCACCTTGTGATTGAATTGCAGACTGTAAACTTGTGATACTACTATTAGTTGTAGTTAGATTATTTTCTGTGGCTGTTACACGGCTGTCTAAAGCAGATAAGGCACTTGAATCAGCTTTTGTGGCAAGCGCTCCGTTGATGCTTGTAATATTGTTGTTTAACGCTGTAATCTGACTGCCTTGACTTGTGAGTGTACCACCATGCTGCGTTACGGTATTTTGAAGCGTGGTTAACGCAGTAGCGTTAGCGTCAGCTTTGGCTTGTGCTGTTGCAGCGGCAGTAATGTTCTTACAATGCCAGTCGGTAATAAACCACACTGTGCCAAATGGACTACTTTGTCCTACAGAAACATAAGGTCTGAAATAGTTGCAGTTAGCAGGTACAGTCCACTTCCATGTAATACGTGTCCAAGTTGATGAAACAGTGGCAGATGCCCCACTAGCAATACTTCCAATACTTGCTGTTGGTGTACTTGCCTTACCTACGTATAGAGTTAAACCAGCAGTGCCGGTTGCGCATGCGACCAATGCACTAATCTCAAAAACATCCCCCTCTTTGCATGCAATATTGTTAATTGAAGGAATGTGGTCACGTGCGGCTAAACGAGCCGCGTATTGATAGGCGCAGCCTGTTGGAACTTCTGAATCGGTTGTTGCAACGACCGTCATCCCCATTTGATTGTAATCAGGAACAAATGTAGGGTTTGGAATTAATTCACCCGCTGTCGCAATAGCACCTTTAATAGCATTATTTAGTGAGGTAATTGAATTGCTCTGAGAGTTAATATTCCCCTCTGTAGCGCTCACACGTGAATCGAGAGAATTAACTGCGGAACTATCAGCTTTTGTTGCAAGCGTACTATTGATTGTATTAACACTATTGTTGAGCGAGGTAATTGAATTACCCTGACTTGTTAGCGTATTACCCTGTTGTGTAACTGTAGAGCCAAGTGAGCTTAAAGCTGCAGAAGTTGCAATGTCAGTAACCGCAGGTGACCAATCAGTAACGACATTGCCTTCCTCTAACTGTGGTAAAGCTAACCATACTTTATTGGTGCCGGATGACGGCGGCTGAATGCGGAACAACACATCTTTTTTAGCTGTATTCCCAGACTGTTTATATTTGACGAAATACTTCGTCATTGTTGTAGTCAATGAGAATGTGACTTGTCCATCAGCTCGAGTTGTTGTTGCTCCATTTGATGCAGTTCCTGATGTTGTAGTATTTGGGTTGTAGAAATAAACATTAAACAGAGTGCCTGCAGTTTCTGCTTTAGCCCAAAAACTTACTACATATTCTCCAGCAAGTAGCTCAACTGTAGATTTAAGTGCAAGCATATCAACACTACCCGCTGTAGTAGCAGTGGCTGAAATCATGTTGCCATTCTTAAACGTACCATCTTTACTAGCATGCGTAGACAAGTCTGTGCCTGGTAATAAATTGGTAGAACCAAAAGCTAAACTATTTAGCGAATTATTTAACGAAGTAATTGCACTTCCTTGAGAAGATATAGCATTACCTTGTGTTGTCACAGTATTAGACAATGCAGTTAATGCTGAAGCATCGGCTTTTGTATTCGCTGTATTTTGCGCTGCCGCTGCTGCGGATGCCGCATTGTTAGCTGTATTTTGTGCTGTTGTTACGTTGTTATTTGTGGTCACTAAACTGTTGTTGAGTGAAGTAATGGAGTTACCTTGACTTGTTAATGTATTTCCCTGCTGAGTAACTGTGGAACTTAAAGATGAAAGTGCAGAAGCATTTGCAGCAATTAAATTACCTGTTTCAGTAGAAGCTGCTGAATATGCGGTTGCGATTGTTCCTCTTTCTAATTGAACATTTGTAAAATATGCAACGCCTGCGGCAAGCAATGACATATACAAATTAGTAGTATCAACATGTGATGCTGACTTTCTTAAAGTTGTAATTGTGTACTTTGTCCATGTAGTTGTTAATGCAATATTTTGGGCACCAATACCACCAAAAAGTTGAATTTTTACAGACAATGCAGCATCAGCTTTTGCAAAAAATGATAAGACAAGCGGTTCAGTAGAACTTGTTACTGGAATAACAGTTGCGGTCATTAAAATTTGATGTACACCATCTTGCCCAGCACCACTAGCCATTACTTTTAAAACTTTAGAGCGAGCATAAGTTGCGCTATCCACTGCAATACTATGATTGCCATTCGCTGTGATATTGCTTAAGTCGTTGTAAAGGGTGTTATAGACTAAGTTAAGGCTGCCATTTGTGATCGTGTTATTCAGCGAAGTAATATTTGAAGTATTTGATGTTACTTTATCGTCAATAACTGTCACTTTTGAATCAATATTGCTAACCGCAGTTGCATCCGCTTTTGTTGTTAATACGCTATTAATACTAGTGACATTGTTTTGCAACGAAGTAATAGCATTACTATTTGAAGTTAGCGTATTTCCTTGTTGCGTAACTGTGTTTTGAAGTGTGCTTAACGCACTGGCATCTGCTTTATCGTAAGTAGATGGTTTCCAGTATGTTGCAACTTGACCTTCTTCTAATTGAGGTTTTTGAACTGTTAATGTCGCAATATTACCATCACTAGATCCATTAAGATCGAAGCGCAATGAATAAGTAATACCAGAGGCATCAGCATTAGTTTTGAATGTCACTGAATAGCGTGTAAGTGTTGCTGTGGTTACCGCAACAATCGCTGACTTGTGATGTGCACCGCTACTTGCAATTAAAAAAGCATCAACGCTTTTTACGTTAGGGGTTCGTAATGCCCAAAATGACAAAGTGTAGAAAGTGTCTGGCTTAAGTGCAGGATCAGTTAAAGACCATGTGATATAGCTTTCGCCAGTAGTTGCGGCCATTGATACAGTTTTTAACTGATCCGCTAGGGCAACTAAATTTACTCCAACATTGCTGATCGAGTTCTGCAAACTTGTGATTGAATTGCCCTGACTTGTTAGAGTGCCTTCGTTAGAGGTAACACGTGTATTTAAAGCTGTGAGAGCGCTTGAATCTGCTTTTGTTGCAAGCGTTGAATTAATTGTAGAAACATTATTTTGAAGGGTTGTAATAGCACCGCCCTGCGATGAGATATTGCCCTCAGCAGTAGTCACACGGTTAGCCAAAGAACTCAAAGCAGTTGCATCCGCTTTACTTGCAAGCGTCCCGTTGATGCTTACAATATTATTATTCAATTGCGTAATTGAATTGCCTTGACTTGTTAGAGTCCCTTCGGCATTTGTCACGCGAGTAGTTAGATTTGTAATAGCTGATGCGTTGGCATCAGAAGCAACTGCATCCGTAGCATTAATTATACTGATCGAATCATAATCAATCGTACCAGCTGCCATGAGCCACGTTCCGAAATACACAAGGACATCTGATGTCGGTTTATATGTATAAATTAAATCGACATAAGCCGATGTTGATGTAACAGATAATGTTGCAGACGCAAGAACAGCATTATCAGATTTTCTATGAAAACGACCCAGAATATTTCCCGTGCCAGATATCAACTTGCATCGAACAATGGCCCGATATGTATTATTAGCTTTTAAGAAAAAACCATCCGTGCGGTTTGTATTGACGTTTGTATTTGTTCCACCAGATGTATCTGCATTTGACTTAATTACACGAATACCAAGTGAGCCATTCTCACCATAAGCGCCAGCAGTAACAGAGTTGCCTGCTGGTGCTTCAGCAATTGTGTAATATTCCAAACCAGATACAAAATGCGGATCAATATTGAGCGAGTCTGCTTGTACTCTTAAAGTGCTTTTAAGCGTATTGATTGACGTCGAAGCTGCATCCGCTTTGCTTACTGCTGTGTTTGCAGTTGTTTGAGCTGTGGCCGCAGATGAAATAGCTGTATTTGTCTTTGTTTCATTCGTAGTTAAACGTGAATCTAGTGCGTTAATTTGCGTAGCATTGGCACTTGTATTTGTAGCATTTGTCGTAATCTGAGTTTGCAAACTTGATAAAGTGCCATTGGTGCTTGATTTATAAGTTTCAATATTGCTTAACAGGGCCGCATCTTCAGACTTGCGCTGAGTAGTTTCAGTTGTTAATCCATCATTCAAATTAGAAATTGCAGCGATACGTGCAGAACTCTCATCAGCAATCTTTTGATTTAACTGATTTGTAGAAGTGATTAAATCACTTGCTACTTTAGATGCTGCTGTTGATGCATTATCAGCTGTATTTTTAGCATTAGAAGCAATAACGCTTGCATCATTTGCAACTTGTTGAGCCGTGGATGCTTGTGCCTGTGCACTTGTTGCAGCAGATTGGGCATTTGATGCTGCTGTCTTGGCTTCCCCTGCTGCTGTTTGTGCACTATTCGCTGCTGTTTGCGCATTTGCTGCTGCTTGTTCAGCCGCTTCGGCAACATTGACAGTATTTTCAATTTTGCCTTGTAGTTCTTGTGCAAGATCAGTTTCAGCGATATGACCAGAAATAAGGTCTAAAACAGCCTCTGGATCAGCGGTAGTTATTCCATTTGTCCAATCAGACCATGGCCCAACATTTCCAATACGATCAATTAATCGACCACGATAAAACTGTCTAAGGTTAGGCTGTAGACCTTGAATGGTATTAGTCGTTGTTGGATATGCAAACAATCCCAATTGAGCAACATTAGTAGCGCCGTCTGGCGAAACCTCAATTTCGGTATAAGCCGTATCTTTCGCACCAGTTGGAGGAAATCCCCAATCCAACTTCATGCCAAATAAAATACCGGTTGCGCGGATAAATGCTAATTTTGGTGGTAATCCTTGCTTGCCTTTAATATCCGTTAAAATTGAAGAAGCTGGTAAAGAAGCGATTTCAAAAGCTGAAATAGCAGTGACACGCGCTTGATATTGTCCTGAATAAACACCAGGCACTTCGACTGAGTTATTTCCTGTTTGTGGTAAACGGATCCAAGACCCATCATCTTTTCGCCACTCAACAAGATACTTAACAGCACCTTTCGCTTGTGTCCATGACACAATCATTGTGACGATGTTGATACCTTGATCGACTCGACTCTCACTGGTAATCAATACATCTTTTACTGGATCTTGAATTGACGGATTAACAATTGAAATAGGTGTTTCTTCAAAGAATGCACCGTTGTCAATTTCATCAAATTTTTGTGGATTGTATTGAAGAGCGGTAATACCAAACTGGTGTTTTTCATCTTGTGTGATAGAAATAACACGGAACTTCATTGTCGCTAGATCTTTAGCATCCAATACCCACACGTTTTGAATGGCAATCGTGTTTTCATCAAAAGGCAATGTTACTGTTACAACGCGGCCTGAAATTGACTGTACAATTCGAGTTTGAGCTTTACCGCTTTCACCATTAATAACAAGACGATCACCCGCTTTAGCTACAACGTCGTCTCGATCAAGCGTAATGCTCTTTAAATCAGTGGAGATTTTTGATACACGACCGCCGTTTGCTCGACCGGCAAAAAGCTCATCAGCAATTTCAATTACACGCCCTGGTAATGGAATATGTCCATCCAGACCGACTTTAAATGAAACTGTACGAGTTTCTTTTTGTTCTGATATTAAAGCCCAATGACCAGCCCGCTGTGCTTGACCGCGTGAAGTACATCCCCATGCATCGAGTTCAAGAATCCGAACTTGGCCGGCTTCAGCAATTGCTATTTCATCACGTACGTATTCGTATTCTGTTTTATAGTGATTTGCCGGGTTATCCCATGCAACCCTAACTACATTGTGTCGATCGCGTGCACGTGTACCAGAGTATTCAAAAACTCCTCCATTTACGTTAGCTCGGCTATAAGTAAAATAAGTATCCTGAGGAATGTCTGCATCGCAATTGATGCTATTTCCATCCCAAAATGCAATAGCTCTAAAAACACCGGCTAACTTCATTAAAATGCTAAAAGCTTCTTCAGCACTTTGCAGATAAACGTTGCAGGTAAATCGCGGTTCTTGGCCACCAATCCCATCCGCAACAGTCTGGTCGCAATATTGAGCTAAACGGTACAAAGACCATTTATCAATCATAAAAGGAGTTAAACGACTCCCAAGGCCATACCGATCATTTGTACATAAATCGTAGTAAATCCATGCGGGGTTATTTGTATAGGCTCGCTTAAAGGTACCATCCCACATTCCCGTATATTGTCGGGTTTGAGTGTTATAATTTGTGGGTACCAAAATTAAGGTGCCTTTCAAATCAACAGCAACTTTTGCAACATTCCCAAAAGTTTCAGCATCGTATCGAATGCCAAGTAAAGCTGTATTTGGGTAGCGTAGTTTTACATCGACTACTTCAGTAATAGCCTCGATATACATCTTGTCGCTGACATATTCAGATGTTGAATTAGGCGTAAGACGGCGAACACGGATGAGCCAACCAGTATCAGCTTTAGGTAAATCAATACGATGAGCCCGTTCATAATTTGCAGAAGTTTTGTCTGATATTTTTGTTTTTAAAACTTCTGTCCACGTTCCGCCATCAGTTTGAAGATCAATAGCGTATTCAATTGTTAGACCACTAACATCCCCTGTAGTGGCATCTTGTTTGCGTAGTGGACCCCACTTAAATCGAATACGTACAGCATCAAGATCAATATTGTTAAATGCACGTACCCAAGGAGTTCCAGACTTTAATTCAATATCAACAGCTGATTCACTATCTACTGAGGGAAAGCCTTCTATGTAATCTTGGTCATTAGTACCCTTTCGGAAATCTACTTTTACATTTGAAAAATTGAGATTTCCATTTGCATCCTGAAGCGGAGTCTCTTCAAGAGAAATTGATTGATATCCATTCGCTAATCCCTCGACTTCACCCTCTGCTAAACCATATAAAATATTTATGTAGGTTTTGGATTGTGCAGAATCTGAGGCAATTATTGGTTGCCGTGCTTCGTCTTTACCTTTTTTCGCGCCTTTTACAATCGCCATAACAAAAATCTCGCGCAATAAAAAAGGCGCTTTAAAGCGCCTTGGAAAACATTTAATTTTTTACAACTGGTCTTCTGGATATTGACCAGCACTTACAATGAACCCACCAACTTCGCGCTGGCCATAAAGAACGGGAACTGGATTTCCCTGGGCAATTGTTGTTACAGCGCCGCCAAATCCTTTATTGGCTTTATTCCCATCTTGGTTTTGGTCTTGGGTATTTTCGGCTTTAGGCATCAGCATCATTGCAATGCCACCCAACATCATCCCGATACCTGAACCAATCAATGCTGCACCCAATGGTGCTCCACCGCCTAATGTGCCTACAGTTACTAAAACACCTACTACTACTAGCACCGCGCCTAGAACAGTTTGCAAAATTCCGTTATTACCCCCAGCACCTACAACACGAGGTACTACATGAATAACATCAGCTTCGGTGTTCATATCAAGCTGCTCTTCACCGATATTGTCTCCAGTAATGAGTCGCTTAGTTTCATAATCGTAAACTGATGGGCTTTTCTTGCCACGTTTATTGCTTGAATTTTTACTTTTAAGAAATACGGCAAACTGCAAACCTTGCTCATGTGCATGCAGCATGAATTTCTCAAAGCCTTCAATTTGTACTGATAAAGCACGCATAGCTTCGCGAGTATTTGCAACATCAAGCTTGAATTCTCGACCGAACTTTTGTCCTAGTACTCCGTATAATCTAATGGTTTTTAACATCTCTGTGCCTCAAGATTTTAACTGTGCGTTCAAGCCATTGCTGACCATATATTTCTCGCACTGACTTTCGGTTATATGGATGATGAAGAATTAGCGTAGAGCCAATGCAGTTTTCAGTTTGTTCAGATTTCAACTTTCCATTATCCCCAAGCCATACAAGTGCATGGTTAGGATGTTCTGTACGTCCTACACGGCAAATCAACATATCGCCATACTGAGGCTTATCAACCTCGTAAAACCCTGCGCGTGCGTAGTTTTCTAGATAAAGTGAGGGATGATCACTTTCTTCCCACCAAGCATCCTTTCTTTCAAAATCCATGAGCTCAATACCTAATTCACGACTATAAAAATCGCGTATAAGTGCATAACAATCTTGCCAACCATGGTAATAATTACGCCCAACTAAAGGCGCACGGTATCCACATGGTTCATACACGGTGAAATCGAGATCCGGGTAAGAACAAATAACCCATGGTTTTTTGTGCAATTCAATTTGAACCAGATCAAGATCAGTGGCTCTTGTCGTTCCATCTGGATGGGAATGTACATAAGCAACAATTTCGCCCTGGTCTTCAGCAATGGTTAAATCTTCTGGATGAATCTCGAATTCATCAGCTTTATCAGAAATATTGCGGCAACGGATATATTCTTTCCCAACGATCACACCGCAGCATTCTTGTGGATAGCACTCATCAGCATGAGCCATGATTGCTTTTTTAATCTTTGCCGTTAATTTCATAAGTTCTCACATAAGACTCGATGCTGGGAATCCGCCAAAAGGCAACGGTTTAGTTTCACCAAAACGTACTCGACATGATCTGAGCCTTCCACCGCATCGATCCAAAGCTGGGTCATCAGTCGGTTCATCTTTATCAGTAAACATGGCCGTGCCGGTATACCCACATTCTTCACCACGGTACTTACCCATGGTGCACCAATGACATAAAGAAGTAATTTGACGAACTGGAATTCGCAAACCTTCAAAATCAATTGGATTTGAAAGTTCAAAAGTTACTTGTTGAGCATTTTCAGATGTTTTTTGCTCGATATACCATTTCTGTTCTTTAGCTTCATTCGACGCTGTAGGGTTACCTTCAGGGAAATTTTTGGCATCAAGATATTTTGAAAGGGTCGTTATTACTTTAAGCTTTGCCCCAACAAAATCTTTACATTGAAGACAGTAAGCTGAAATTGCCCCCTGTATTCCCCCGATGTTATTTGCGATCGTTAACGTTGGTGCAGAAGCTTTGCCGTCCGAACGCATTTCTAGACCAGAGACTTCCAAGCTAATTGCTTCAAACTCTTCACCCTGCCAAAAAATGCTTCCTTCTTGTTGGTGACCATGAAAACGCAAGATGCCAATTCCGTAGGAAGTGGCATCTAACTCGTACAGGTGGATTAATCCACCAGGTTCGAGTTTTTGGAAATCACTCTGTAAAGTCATAGATACTCCTTAAGCTTGAACTGGAGCTTCCGCGACTGGAGTGTATTCAACGCTAATTTTTTTCGTCGCTAAGTCATATTTCATATTTAATGAATTAACTGTTACGCCATATAAATACCCAGCATTTTGAATTGTCTGCATTGCCCATCTGGTAATATCAGCATCAAGTAAAGTCATGCTTCCATTCGTACCACCACCTGGTGTAACTACAATACCCACTGAATTAGAAGGCTTATCATAATTAATGGTTAAAGTTTCAATTTTACCTGCGGGCAAATCATTGCCAAAACTACGAGCATCAAACAATTGAGTACGTAGTTCGCCAACAAAAAATGCTTCAGCAAGATCTAAAGTTTTAACAGCCATGGTTATGCTCCTATAAGCAAAAAAATAGCTCCAATTAGGAGCCGTTGAGTAAAATATTAGGGTTGGAAAACCTGCTTGAATGTAGTTGAAATTCGCCAGGTATTTCCACCTAAACAAGTAGGTTGATAATCACCAGCTTTTACACGCACTTGACCATCTAACGGCGAGTCCCACAAAAAAGAGTTGGCACCCTTGTGGGCATCAAAAAATGCTTTAATTTGCATAATTTCAGCCTTTTCTGCTGTGCGTTGATAAGTCCATTCACCAGATTTATTGTTTATACCAACTGAAGTTGTTTGCTCATATCCATCACCAAATTTAGTTGATAACGTATTAAAGCGTTGCGTTTGGTTATTACCATCTAGGTCACATTCAAAAGTGAATATAAGATCACTCATAAATTTTTCTCACAAAAAAAGCCCGCGTTAAGCGAGCTTTTAATAGCCATATCTAAAGTATGACCAGATTAATAAAACTATACCGCAATTAACGGAAAAGTGGAAACATCATTCTGATCCCTTGAAATCATTAACATGCATGCTGAATTGTCGATTCACATGGCGAACGATATCCGAATCATCACTATGACCTTCATTTTTAAGATTTTGAATGTAAGTGTTTTTTGATTCTTCAGTAAATTTCAAGTAATCATCAAGATCAATAATTTCTTTTTGTGCCAAATAAGACACTAGGTTTCCAACTAATGAGTTAATCACCTCATCACCATCAAAACCAAGTTGAATAAGCTTATCAATCCAAGCAAGTTTATCTTTACTATTTTCTTGACTCATCTTTTCCTCTAAATAAAAAGCATAATAAGTATAAATAAGTTATCAGGTTAAACTGGTCTCATCTACCGTGAACCTCTGACAATTTTATACAATACCCCACCTTGCATACTCTCTCGTCTAGCCCAGCTGTTCATCATACTGTTAAGACTTTGAGCAATTTCCTTCTGCCCTTGCGTATCAACTTGGGCAGAACCATCATTTGTAAAAGTAATGGTTTGACTGATACTAATATCACCAGAAGGTTTGGTATTAGTATTATTGGAGTTAATCGCATCAAACTGTCTAGTCTCCCTTCTCGTAGCAATCGCATCAGATTGATTATTAGAAACGTACCCACCGTTAGCATAACCGCTTGGTGAACTTGTCCGCATTGATTCAACTACGCCAACACCACCCCATCTTTTAATGTCCTCTTGCGACCATACAACTTCGCCCTTATGTACTACTCCAGCTGGAGTATGTTTAAGCCCATTTCCTGTATAGCCGCCATCTGAGAATCCAGCGATAGTTTGTGCTGCAATTAGGCCAACATTAGCCATACCAAGCCCAAGAGCAATAGGAGCCATAGTCATATTTAATGGATAAGGTGCATTGGCTAATACATTACTGTAGGCTTGATATGCTTGAATCGTTGCAGTTCCCATTGCCATGGCTTGTTGTACTAAAAACATAGCCTTATAAGCAGCTGATTGTTCACCAGCAGACTCTTTTACCATTGCTGTCATATTTCCCCATACGCTTGACGCTTGGGATAATAGTTGCCCATAAATTTCTATTTCTGTCTGCCGAGATGACTTTTGAAGCTCTTGTTCCATCAAAGTGTATTTTTCATTAATAGCAAACTTTTGCTGACGGAAAAGTTCTTCAGCATCTAACAAAGCTTGAAAACGCTTCTCTTCATCCACAATAGTTTTATCTTCAGAGATTGATTTAGCAGTAGAAGAATAAGATTCATTTGCCTTCTGCATATCATCGCTATATTGATTTTGTAAGTTCCATGAATCAAGTTGGTCGGGTGTGAGGGTCTTCTTAGCTTTTAAATTTAAAACATCGGCTTGAGCGATAGATGCCTGGTCATACATCGCTTTTTGATATTCTTCGAGCTTTTGCTTTTGAAGTTTGCGATATTCAGCAATTTCATAATCAAACATGGCTGTTACAGCCTTGCTACGAATTTCTTTTTCAGTATCAGAATATTCTTTTGATGCCTTAATTTGCAGCAATTTAGTTTGCTTTTGCATCTCAAGTTTCTGAACTTCATTCAACTTATATTCATTAAGTTCATATTCTAGTTGCTGGGCGTTGAGTTGTTTCTGAGCATTAAAATGATCAACTTCTTTTGCAGTTAAACTTTTTAATTCTTCACCCTTAAAATGCAGTTTTAAGTCACTAAGAGTTTTTAAGTGCTCTTTTTCAGCAAGTGTATCTTTATCAAGATACTGATTTCTTAAGTTCTCAGCTTCTTCCTGAGTTTTCAGGAACTGATTGAGATATGAATCAAAATCTTTCTCAGACACGCCAGCCATGTCGAATCCATTATTGCCAGCAACATATCCTTTAACGTTTTTGACATATTGACGATTTACTGGACCAATATTAGTACCTTTTTCAACATTCCCCTCCCCAGCGTGATAGGCAGAAATTGCCTTATCCCAATTGCCAAATTTCTTGAAGAGGAAGTTTAAATATTTGGCAGCTGCTTCAGCTGCTTTGCCAGTATCAAAAACCTCCTTACCAACTAGACCCCAGCGCTTAGCTGTATCGTCCAGCATTTGAAACCCGCCCTTAGCTGTTCCATATTCTGTTTGTGGGCCAATTGCACTTGCTTTCCCCTTACTTTCTTGCATATTAATCGCAGAAAGTAGACCTGGTAAAAGTTCATATTTAGATTCAAGATTTGAAAAATTATATTTAGAAGCATTGGCTTTTACCTGAGCGTTCACAGCCATAACTTTTTGCTGATTTTTTAACTCTTTATTTTGTTCACGAATAGACTCTGTTCTTGCATCCGTTTGCGCTTTGATTGATTCTTCAGATTTCCAAATCGCTTTTTGAAGATTAATAGTCTCTAGATCAGCCGCTTTTAAACCCTTAGCAATTGAATCTTTATAGATTTTTAGAAGATCATTTGCTTGAGCTTCAGTAAATCCTCGCTGCATAACCTTTTCAACAAATTTTGTATCGAACAATTTGTCTTCATACATTTTTCTTAGTGACTTCTGAGCTTCATCAGCTGCCTCTTTTGTATTCTTGATAGCATCAGCATGTTTTTGTTGTTCAATAGCGGCGTTTTGAGCCTTGTTACCCGTCAATTCAACTTCTTTACCGAAAAGCTTAATGGCCGTTTTTGTTTTATCGGCTTTATCATATGCTTCCTTGTATTTCTCAATTTGCTCCTCGAGCGCCTTTCTAAGTGTCGGAGGTAACTTTTCTTTCGCCAGTTGTTGCAGGGCCTCTTTATAGCTAATGGTTCCTAAACGAGCCTCATTTGATATGCGTGTAACTTCGACATTGCCTTGCGCATAGTTTTGGATATCAATTAGGGCTGAGCCTACACCGTATTCCATTTTTTTAAGCTCATCATTCTGAGCTTTAAAAGCTGTAGTTAAATCATCAATCGCTTTCGTTCTGGCCTGTCCCTGTAAATTTTTTAGTTCTGTTGCAGATCTATTTGCGACGTCCGCTTGCTCCTCGAGCTTCTTATTTGCCTCTTCTGCTTTGTCCTTAAAATAAACATAGGTAGCGGATAATGCTGTTACACCCAATGCAAGTGCACCGATTGGGCCACCTACTAATCCCAATGCTCCTGAACCTAATTTTCCTAAAGTTGATAATGCTGTAACTTTCGTGGCATTGGCTTTAGTTTGTGCTGCAGCAAGCGCCGTTTCAGCTGCAGCTAATTCACGTGTAACTTGGGCTTCAACTTTCTTCAATTCAGCCATTCGTGTAATTGATTGAGTACGGCCAACGGCATTCATTTGTGCTTTGAGTCTTTCGACTTCTAATGCTTTTTCAGCTGCTAAAACTTGCAATGTTGCTTGAGAGCTTGCAACTTGTGCTTGTGCAGTTTTAACTGCCGCTGAAGCCTCTAAAGCATCAGCTACAGCTTTATCTCTACTAGCCTTAACATTTGCAGTAGTAGCGGCGACATCTGCATAAACAGCAACACTCTTCGTAGCTATTGCTTTAGTTACATATCCAATCCCTAGAACCATTGCACCATTTGAAATTAATTCTAAATTAGAGGCTAATAGTTGTACTGAGTCAGCTAATACTTGAGCTGCTCCACTTCCTTTACCTGACTCACCTACAAACTTTGTAATTTCATTATTTAAAAGGGTGAGAGATTGGCCAATAGTAATATCCGTTTTTGCAAATAGAGCATCAACATCATCTTGAACATTTTTAAGTGCTTTAACGATTTCCTTAGAGGTGATCTTTCCTTCGGCCGCTACTGATCGTAATTGACCTACGGTGATACCCATACCCTGTGCGATTGCTTTAGCTAAAGCAGGTGTTTGTTCCATTACAGAGTTAAGTTCTTCACCACGAAGAGTTCCACTTGCCAAAGCTTGACCAAACTGTACAAGAGCCGCATCGGCAGCTGCTGCACTTGCACCACTAATAGCAACGGCTTTTGATACTGTCTCAGTTAAACGGGCAGTTTCATCCATGTTTAAATTAAGTGTCTTGGCATTGTCGCTAAATCGTTGATACACCTGTAAAACAGAATCCCAAGCTGAATATGTTTTTTGTGCAATTCTGAATGTATCTTCAGTTGCTTTATTAAGTTCAATTTGATTTGTAGTAACTAATTTAAGTCGGTTTTGTAATCCCGTATAAGTATCCATTTTTGAGACGGCAGTACCAATGGTCACAAGACCAGCCATATGCCCAGCTAAAGCACGTGTTGCAACTGAAACACTATCCATAGACTTTGATGCGAAATCACCTTTCTTTTCTATGCTGTCTAGTTCATTGCCTAGATTTCTTGCGTTTCGTTCCGCATTTCTTGAATCAATAGTAATGACTAAACGTGATTCTTGAGTCATCTTTAACTTTCCTCTAGGCAATAAAAAACCCACTCAGTGAGTGGGTTCTTGAATTAAGTAATACTTACGGTGCGTTCAAATTTTGTTGACTAATGTCTACCAGCTTTCATTAGCCTTAGTCGATGTAATTGCTGACTTGTATTGGTCAATTACATTATTAAGTTTTACAGCAATTTTCTGTTGATGCTGAAGAATTGTGATAGGGACCTCTTTCCCTAGGTTGTTCACACCACCTTGAACATAAGTCAGATTTGTTCTAGTTACATCATTAATCGTTACTCTTGCTTTACTATCTTTAGTATCAATTTTGATTGTAAAGTTAACTCTATCATTACCAAAAGCACCACAATCTATAAATCCATCACAAGGGTACTGTATATTCCCTTTCCCAATAATAGAACCTGTGCTTTTGTCAGCATACTGAATGACATTATTTGCAGATTTGAAAGATTGAGCGATCCATATCTTTGAATCTTCAAATATCTGATCTTTCGATTTATTTGGAACTTCTATTACTTGTGATATCTCTGGCATTGCCTGCTGTGTAGGAGTCATTGGTGTCATACACCCTGCTAATCCTAAACTTAATACCCCTACTGCTAAGAACTTCTGCATAATTTCACCGTTTCTTGTAAAGTCCATCATTTTTAATGGATAAAATTTAACAGGTGGGAAATAAAAAAGCCACTCGATTGAGTGGCTTCTCTATTTTAAGCATGTAGCAGCTTTTCAGCACCAGCAGCCAAAAATGCAGATCGGGTTTTATACTGCTTATCTTTACCCACACTATCATCAATCTTACGAATCAAACGACTAGGCAAAGATACGTTGATTTTTTCAGGGGTTCCAAGATAACGACCTAAATCAACCTCAGTTACGAACCAAACCATTCCATCATATTCAGGAAGATCCATAAATTTTCTTACAGATGAAGCTAAAGGAATCTCTTCACCATCTTCAGCAAGAATCTCTAAATGCCCTGCAATCGCTTCTTTAATATTATCGAGAGCTTCTTCGAGGGTATCACCGGCGCTGTGGCAACCGGGAATATCAGGAACGATGACACCGAATGCCTCGGTATCTGATCCCATTTCAATTGCAATCGGATATAACATCTCATGTACTCCAAGCCGTAGGCCCTTACCAAATCGCCCTATGCGTTTTGTTTTTTAGATTGATAATCCTAAAGTCGGAAAACAGCAGGTCAATGAAGACCTGCTTGTTTCAAAATGCTTTTAACAGTTCCGCTTGGTAAATCCTTTTTAGGATGTGGAACTGTAACCAGTCCCTTCTTAGTAGGGTGTTTGAAGTGATGATGACTTCCTGTAACCCTAACTTGATACCAACCGTCTGCTTCAATCATTTTGATTAAATCCAGACTTTTCACACTACCACCTTGTTAACTTGATGAGACAATTATAACCCTAGAGTTATTTTAAGTAAATAACTCTAGAGTTATTTTTTAATAGGCTGCTTCATTTTTTTGTGAGAATCATCCAGAAAAATATTATCCATCACAAAAATACAGTCGTTAAAAATATCTCTATCGACTGGCAGTTCATAATGATCACAATATGCAGATATGGATGAAATATCCAAAGCTAGAGGAATGCCTTGCTCATAACGTCTTGAGCGCGAAATAACGTTATACGCCGATAAAATTGCATGTGAGGTAAATGAATATTCAGGCTTCTGAAATTCTTCTGGTTTCTTCAAATTTAAGGCTTGGGCGATTGCCGTTTGCTTCTGGTTGTAGTCGCTCGCTTCTTGTTCTGAGTTGAACTTTGACCAGTTGTAGAGCTTGAGGACTTTCCCACCACTTCATCCTTGTAAGAATCCGCCTCTTTTTGGATAGTTTCGGCTTCTTGTCTGATATAAAGCCATATTGAAACACCAATATCCCCCATATTTAAAAGCTTAGTTGCATTCTCGGGTGAATATTCTGGCTCTGTTACGACAATCTCTTTTTCGGCATTCTCCTCCTCAAAAACGACACCTTTCCAGTCCTCAATTAGGTGACATGCAGCTGCTTCTAAAAGTAGCTCATGATAAAGCTTATCTTCTTTTGAAGCCTTACTGACATCATAACCTTTAGAGGTGATTTGGTTATTTGCTCGTTCAAGGGCCACCTGATATGGCTTATATGAGATACCACGAATTTTAAATTCAGCTAATACATTTCCTTCCTTATCAACATATTCCCGCCATTTACTAACTGTTTTACTAGTCTGAATGCTTACTTTTAAAGCCATGTTTAACTCCAAAAAAAGCAGCCATAAAGGCTGCTATCAGATTAATTAGGGCGCAGGAACAACTGCTGGTGTACGGGTAATCGTTGGGGCAATTTCCACAACTTTATATTCAAAAGAAGCATTTAAAAGATCTGCAGTACCACCACTAGGTAACGGAGCGGTAATTTCCGCTTTAGGGATAAAGATTTCATATTTATTTCCATCTACATCAGTGATTGGAACTTTTAAAGAAATCGTTTTATTAGTGAATTGCTTTTCATACATATCAGATGTGTTACGTGACCAAGCTGCCGTAAATGAACCTGTACCATTGGCAAGCATTTCTAAAATTGCACGTGCATTGATCCCACCGCCCAAGCAGCGTTGGAGTTGCATCGTATTATCCCAATTAAATGTAAAAGCTGTCAGGCATGAAATTCCCGCTTGAGAAACGCCGTCAATCAAAATATCTCCTACAGAGACATTCGATAATTTAGGGCTATTATCAGCAGCCGTAATTGTTCCAGTTGGAGCAGTAGAAAAGTTTGTGCGACCAAGGGCCATTAGGCCGAAGGTCATTGTAATTAATCCAGCCTCAGGAATATCAATTCCAAAAGTATTTACATGGCACCCACGGAAAACATGGTAGTCATTTACATCGTCAAAGCCGCGTAAAACAGAGAAGGTTTGGCGAAGAGTTCCACCAAAAGTTAAAACATTAGATGACCAGTTGTTAAAAGCTGCTGCGGCCATCAGGTCTTGAACTAAAGGGCTATATTTTGCTTCGCATTTTAATTCACCGGCATACTCTGCACCAGTAATCATTGACGCACGTGCAATACGTCCACTGGTAATTGAATTTGAGTCTTCCTTTGTTACTGTTGCATCTAAGCCATTTTCAGTAAATTCAAAGGTAGTACGTGCAAAAGGTGAAGGCGTTGTACCAATCGTTGTTTCTTTTGCAATTTGTGTTATCTGACGTGCACCACTCGACATGGCTTTATACTCCTAACGTTAGGCATAAAAAAAGCCACCCGAAGGTGGCCACAAAATTAGGGACGTAAAAAAACCGCCAAACGGCGGTAATTTCTTTAAAATTTTAGATCAATCATCTAATTCAACGCTTACTCCAGTGACAATATTGTGCTTTGTTCCACCAAGACTATGAACATTGGCCAAACGGATGTTTACATCAGAAACACATAACTTGTTATCCACTTGCCATTTATCTAGTACCGTACCCATTACAGCTTCCAAGTGTCGTTCAAGCTCTTGCCGTTTAATTTCAATTTCTTCTAGAGTCAGCATGCATGACATATCAATTCACCGTATATCCAATTGTCACATTGTACTGCACAAAATCAGCGTCTTTCCCCGTATCTATTGATTGACCTTGCCAGCATTTCAAAGCCTGAATACTGAAGTATTCAAAATGAGTAAGCAAAGCGTCACTTAGCATTGTTATTTCTTGGTCTCCAGTATTAGGCCGTGCAAAACACTGAATTAAGATATTGCCAGTACGGCGGGTGCAAGGTGAATCAGCGAGGCCAGCAATAAAACTAGATCCGCCTTTAATGGTTAATCGGCACCACAAGCCTTTTGTTGGTGCTGTAAAGCCTGGAGCGTTTGGATATTGGATTCTATCTTGAGAAATTCCTGTAAAGCTCATCATACGGTCCACGATAGCTTGCCTAGCTTGCTCTAAAGTCATTGTCATCTTAACCACCATACTTTTGAGTAATATAAGTGAATGTAGTGCTGTAAATACCTAGTGGTGCTTGATCTGACCAGCCATCTTCCAAACGTTCTGCGTAGGCTTTGTTGTTTTGGATATAAACTAAGTTTCCAAGCTTAAACTTAATGGCTTGAATTGCTGCATCCTGAACGGCGTTTGTTTCAGGTCCACGTACACCATAATCAGCAGATCCAATCGAGACAACGTGTGAAGCTCGGTAAGCTCCAGTATCAACGGGGCTTGAGACAACCAATGATTGCACTGTATCCATGGTAATTTTCTTTACCTGGTCTTCAGCATTTTTTACGACATCTAAACTAAAACTTGTCGGCTTTTTCCCCTTCCATCCCATCATTTACCTCGCTTTCTTCATACATTTTAAAAAGATCTTGTGCGATCGATTGAATTGAATATGCTTCAAACTCTGAACTAGGCTCTTTTTCTCCCATGAGCTTTTTAACTTTCTGCCAAACATGCACAGCTTCGTGCAAAAGCAAGCCATAGATCTCTATCAATTTTCTTTCTGAGGTATCGCCCAACTGAACAACTGCATACGCGCCGTCAGAATAGTAATTGACTTGAGCCGCTGCTCCTTCATTAGATAAGAACGGATCGACCTTATTCATGTCTTCGAATAACAGATCCATGTGAAGCTGATTTCGAGCAAGCGTGTATTGAACATGTTGGAATGGTGAGATATACCACTCGGGTACATAATCAGTATTAATCATGACTAAACCTATCAACTTGGCAAAGATGTTTCAGTGGCCTCTCTACCATCAAACGAGTTATGAACAAAAACGCCGTCCACAATTTTAGGATGGCATTCACAATGAAAGAATGTGTGTGGTTTTAAATCGTCCTCAGGTACCACCTGAACACTTTCATGAAATTTATATGCAACCCAAGACATTATTACACTCTCCTCAACTGACACTTCCAAATAGTCGCTGCTGGATCTTGTTGAATATGCATAACACGATAAGTACCTTGCGCCGTCACCCACTCATCATCAATTTTCGGCACCATGGTCACTTCATTTTGCAGTACAGTTGCCTTTTTATCTGTGGCTAGTACTCCAAGGGTTTGAACCTGATATTGGTTGTAAGAGCCAAACAAAACGCCACGACCATTGTATTGATCAACAATATTTTCAGATGTATTCGTTTTTGGGTTCCAGCTTGTGCTAACAATTCTTTCACACGTAAAAGCATGAACGGCGTCAGCTAGATCCTCATCAAATGCTTCGGCAATTTCAGCCTGAAGTTCATCTCTTAAACCCATTAGATTCTCCGAATATAGATCACTGATCGCCGTTTGCAGTATGGTTTGATCAAATCAAGAATGTATTGCTCAGTCGCATTAAGCTTTACAGATCCGTCTTGATACTCTTTTTCAGACTCAACCTCAGCCTTCACTCTTTTGCGCTTTAATGCCTGTTCTTGGCCTTGATAAAGCTCACCCTTCATAATGCCTTTTATGACTTCGTATGACGCCGTTTTGAGGGCTTTAGGGACGGTTGTTATATCTTCATAAGGCTTAACATTACGCGCCAACAAATAAGCTTCTGACTTTTCAAGATAGTCAGCTTTATCACCGTCAGATAAAGCAGCAAAGCCAGCTACACGTTCAATTGCTTCTTGTTCAGTGATAAAGCTCATGGATTATTCCTTCGGATCTTGTGGAATCAATGCAATCAATTCTGGCTTTAATGCAGACTGTTTGAACTCGATACCCTTATCGGTTAAATAAGCCTTTATTTGGTCGACCTTCCAATTTTCATAATCACCTGGTGTTGGGCCATCTAATGGATCAGGTGTACCTTTGCCTGCTTCTAATTCAGCAATACGTGCTTTCATTGCAGGAATATCATTTTTGAATGATGCCAACTCACCTTTCGCCGTTGCGATTTGTTCATCGACAAGCAATGCAGCTTTTTCCGCCACTTCTTCGGCAAGTTCACCCTCTAAACGAGACTTTTCTGCTTCAAGTCGGGTCTTTTCTGCTTCAACTGATTCAAGCTTGCTTAAAGCATCGGTTAAACGTTCTTGCAATTTTAAATCGCTATTTGAGCCCACATCAGCAGCTTCCTCTTCAAGAGGTATTGCTAATCGGCCATAAGCCTGCTTAATGATTTCAGCATCAGGAAAATCATCATCAACTTCTACTGCAGTAGCGTTCCCGATCACCCCAATAAAGTCGTTTCGATAGCAAACACTTGGGTCACGAATCAATGGGATATTATTTGTGTAAATTACTTTCATTTCTTCTCTCCAAAACAAAGGCGGCTTACGCCGCCATGTTTATTAAGGGGTTGCTGTACCTGAAATTACGGCACTAAATGGAACATTTTTACGATCAAACACTCGCTCCCAATTACCAGCAGTTGCATAGCCTGCAATTTTTGGCGAAGCATTTGGATCTACAGAACCTTTCCATGAGAAACCAGCTGGATGAAGAATGAATGTTTTACGTTCCCATAAAATTTCAGCACCACCACCATTACCGCCTGACGGTAGACGCTCAAGTTCTACTGGAGTAGTTGGAGTTCCCTCTCCATAACCAAATGCACCATTACCAAAAATGAGAGAAATATAACGACCATTACCGTAAACCAAACCATCATCCATGAAGATCGGCTTACCGAGATAAGTAGCAAGAATGATCTGACCATTACTGTCACGTAAATACTCGATCATGTCTTGCTTAACCATTTGGTTCATTACTACTGAATGAACCCCCATCGCTGTAAATTGGTCAGCAGTATCACCTGCTGTAAATGCAGCGTCTTGGAATGCATTAGCCGATACAGTTGCGCCTGCATCGATCACCATATCGCCATTGTTATTGGCAATATTGGAAGCAATAACACCGCGTGCAGCTCCCAATAAATAGCGCTGCCACTGGCGCTCCCAGTATTTACCAAAGCGGTTACGAATATGCTGCATTGGCTCACTATTTGCCAATTCAGTAGAAAGGTCGGCAGTTCCATAACCTTTGTTTAAATAAAGTGTACGGGCCTGCATAGAGCCTTGTGTAGCCTTACCGACCGCACCTTTATCATCAGGATTGTCAGTTGACGCATTCGCTTCTTCGTCTGCATCAAGATCATTCCAGTACGAAATCGTTGATGAGCCTTGGCCATTATTAGCAATGTCAGTTAAAGCTTCATTTTTTACAACAATTCCTGATTGGAATACTGCGGTTTTTTCAGGTGAATTTACTGGGTCCAAAGTCTGGTAGTAGTCACCAACGAAAATATCTTGTAATTGAACAGATGGCATAATTAGTTACCTTTAGTTTTCAATAATTGCTGGAATGCTGCTGGGTTTTCACGAGCTAGACTCGCTCGCTCAGCTTCTGAATAGTCCGACCATTTTTTAATTGAAGCGCCTGAACCTGGTGCGCCCATACCACTTGCTTTAGGCCAGTAGTACGGCTTTTGTTCACGTAGAGATTCAACCCACTCTTTTGGCGATAATGCTGTTTGGCCATCTTTACCAATGATCACTTCGCCGTTTTCATCAACAGCGACCGCTTTGCCGTTTTCATCTAATGCAAATTTTGTTTTAGCTAAAAACGCAATGTCGCCTGTAGCTTCAGGTAATGCTTCAAGCTCTACAGCTGCTTGAATGATTTGCCCTTGGATTACAGAATCTTTGAACTTGTTTGCATAAGCTTCTGCTTTGTCAGCACGGTCTTTTTCGGCTTTAAGTACACGTTCATGTTCTTCACGCATCTTCTCGGTACGTTTCTGGATCACTTCGTTTACTTTGCCGTCTGCGATTAGTTTGGCTTCTTCATCCTGGTCAAGTTGAGCAAAAACCTTCTTAACAATTTCAGGGTCAATGCCCTCAAATTGTTTTTGAAAATCCTGAAGTTCTCGTTTTGCATTCTTAGCAGCATCACGCTCACTCTGAAGTGCAGATTTCAAACCTTTTGGATCTTCGTAACCTTCTAGGTCAAGGCGAAACTTCCCGTTTTCCTCAACATATAAAGCGCGGTGCTCTTCTTTAATGGCATCAAGCGAATCAACAATAAATGGCAATGACATGTTCAAACCTCTCGTTTGATTGGGGGTAAAGCCTTATCTCAAGGCATTAAAAAAGCGCCCCTTAGGACGCTGTAACTCGAATGAAGAACTTATAAATTTGTTGCAAATAATCGGTAACCTTCTAGTTCCCACAGTTTATTTTCTGCGTACTTTTCCGCATTACCTCGAGCCATACGCTCACCAATTTCAGAATCAAAGTTTTCAGCGTTTACACATGCACTAAAACCCGTTGCAAGAAAAAATTTGCCATCTAAAAATGCATGAACAAAAGTAGATGTCGTGCCTCCAGGGCGCTGCTCAACCGTATATGTCACACGCTCCATCAATGCATCAATTTGTGCTTTCGTTACTCGAGGTGCTAAGGCTTTTTCAGCTAATTCTTGCTCTGTCACAACATTGGTCATTTTCATACTCACAAAAAAAGCACCTTTAGGTGCTAGTTAAATTGATTTCACGCTCAAAACATCAAATAAAATTAAAGGCTATAAATCAGTTCAATAAGCTTATTATGGGTTGCTTCCTGTACTTTGTTATTTAATCGAGGAGCTTTTAATAGTGAGGTCAATACTTCAATAGAATGAAGATTTGCATGATGAATGTCGTAAGTATTAACAGCTGCACCTGTGACAGTTACACTGGATTCCAGATTTTCAATTTTTGGTGATTCAACTGCTTTAAGAGACGAATCATCTAAATTCTGGCCAACCTCAACCGCCTCACCTTCAATCACTTGTGGCTCTGAAGGTGGTTCAATAATTTCAAAACCTAGTTGTTTTAAGTTTTCAATGGCAGCCGTAAGCGCAAACGGATTGTAATCACCAACTGTTGAGCCTTCAGGTATCAAATACTCGCCGTTTACTTGCACTCCAGAGTGAAGTTTTAAGATGCATATAATGCGTTTAGGTAGTGCTTCTGGTGATGCTTGGTCCACGTTGAAATATTCAACATTTTGCACTAGCTCTTGAAGTGTTTGCGGTTGCTTTGTCATGATGACCTCACATAAAAAAAGCACCCGAAGGTGCTATGGTTAAAATAAATTGATTACTTTGTTTTCCCGAGTTCTTTCTTACAAACGGGACAAGTTATAACTAAATTAATTTCATTTCGGTGGTTAAAAATGCGGGCTTCACTTTCTTTAAACTCCAAGTCAGATTTGCAATTGTGACAAGTAATCTCATGAATAGTGTCCTCAGGCAATTTACCTGTCTTAATCACCTTTACCATTATTTTTCCTCTTTGTTCCTAGGTTCATCGCTTACTAAGCGAACACCATTAAGACCATAAGCTTCGAAAGTTACTGTTATTGTGGCTGGTCCATCACTAGCATTACTGTTCATCTGTACTGCTTTTTGCCCAGCTAATGGCAATCCAGATTCTTCATCACAAATAATTAAGTAACCTTTCAAAGTTAGATGTCGTTTAAGCACCAGGTGCTTAACTTTTGATTCACTCATATGCCCAACCTCTTAAAAATTTGTTCATCCAACTTCCGAAGTTGGTCAAGTGTGTAAAGTCGCCCATCTGGATCGAAAAACTTATCAAAATCAAATTTTCCTTCCTTAAAGAGCTTATAACGCTTTGGCCCTAACCATTCTTTTTGAAAGAAATCGTCAGTCTTTCCGAAAAACTCTTTAAATGTTGTATTTGCATCCAGTTGGCCGATGAGTTGGCTTCGCTCGTCCTTTGGAATGTCCTTAACTCTCCGCTCATCCATGACAAATGGACGCTCACCTATAAGTTTTCCGTCTTTTTCTACTGGTACTAGAATACTTCGGCAATTTGGATGCAACGGCGGCACTCTTTTGGCTGGATCATCAATTTTCCAAACGGTACCATCCAGTGATGCGCAAAGTTTTGATGTTCTACCATCCAGCGTTGCAACCAGTTTTACGTACTCAAAACCTAGCTGCTTAAATGAGTCTAAGTAAGTTTGATTAGCAACATGGCTTCTAAGAGTTCTTACTGTTCGCTCAATATCAGACTTAGTGCTAGTTAGGATTCCATCTTCATAATTGAGGCGTTTAGTTCCACCAATACGCTGTACAATTTGCTGATTCGTTTTACCTGAATTAATCCCATCCCGAATCGCATATTCAACCTTTTGACGAGCATTTTCAGCCAACTTTGTTAAAAGGTCGTCGACCAAGGCACCGCCTACTAATGGAACTTTTTTAGCTGCCTTATAAAGCTTTTCACCATTTGGTTTTTTAATCTTTCCGCCGTATAGCTTCGCCGTGTAATTAGCCTCATATACCGCTAATGCTGTAGCTGACACGGCGAATACTTCAGGTAATGAAGTATTAATTGCCGTAAACCACTGAGAGATTAGATCCCGAATCTCTTTGAGGTTTGTAGTTGTATATTGGCCACTAGTAAGGGCCACCTTTTCAAGATCATTCAACTCTTCTAACAAATCTCTAAGTTTTGCCAGCATCAATGCCGACTCATCATTAAAGATTTTTAATAATTCATTAACGGATTGAGAAGAAGCTCGATATAAATACGCCTGGTGTTGTGTAAGTACCTCAATAAGCGATTTTTCGGTATCTGAAGCCATTTAACACCTCATAGCGGAGCGCCATCACGCTCACCTTCAATCCGCTTCAATTCTTCCTGATAATCATGACCAGGTAATTTACCTGTAGCGATATATTCCCAATACGTCTGGAATGAATTTTTTCCAGAAATAGCACCTTCATAAAGCTGCTTTGCAAGGTTGATATCGTATTGCTGAACAATAAACTCAGGCTCAACAGTAAACGCATATTTAGAAGGATTTAGCTTTAACCACTGAGCTGCATATTTAATTGCTTGCTCAATTGCTGCAGCTGCACACATCACAATGCTATGTAAGCTTGCATGCTGGTCATCCTGACGTGCACGGCGTGCTTCTCCAGATTCTTGTGTATTGGTATCAATAACCTTTGCACCAGCCTCAAGAGCTGCATTCTTTTGTGCATCCATTTCTTTTTTGGTTAGCTCAATCCCATTACCTGAAATTTCCAAATAACCGCATTGCGCTTCACCAGGAAGATCCCAAACAGCCATAACACCAGTAACACTAATATCGGCACCATCATCAAGACCATTAATCCAAGGCTGAGGATGAGCTGTGTGATGAAGTGACTGGAAATAATCAGCGCTTAGCTGATAATACTTCAAAGCAGCTTTGGCCATAGTGAGAAGTGGCACCGTTCCAACATGCGCAGAATTATCTGTGGTGCCACAAAAAACAAACGGTGTAAAAGAAAGCATGTTTTTACCAAGATCTGGTGTTTTATCTTCTACAGCAGATCCATCAAACAAACGGACTGTTAAAGCGCCGTCATCCATTGATAAAACACGGTGTACTGTCCTGGTATCATGGCCAAACTCATCTTCACTATTATCAAACTGCTCCTCGAGCACTAAAAGCTTCAAATCCTTTCGACCATCAACACTGTTTTCCTTCCAGTTAATAATGGATAAAGCGTCATAAAGTGCAAAATAAGGCACTCCATTAGCATCTACATCAACAAGCAAGCCACAACGACCATATTCAAGTAACTCTAGACAAATACGAATAAAAAGCTGTTTTAAGCCAAATCCATCATTTGTGGCATTATCGATCAGCCCTTTAAGCAAAGAACTTTCAATCACAATATTGGGCTCAAGCTTTGAGACTAGACCGATCATCGTGCGCAATGAATCCTGAACCCATAATGGATACTGAGCGCGACTGAGATAAGCTTTATAAATCGCTCCAGCCGTATCACCCTGCTTTTCAGCTTCGATCATCCCTGCCGATTTAGAAAGATACTTAGTTTGTGCTTGTTTGATTTCCTCTTCACCAGCAACGGCATCGCGCATAATCAACCAGGCTTTTTGCGCAGCAATATACTGCGGATGTTTATCAGTAACTGCCATAAAAAAACACCAAAAAAAAAGCACCTAAAAAGGTGCATTGTTTAATGAGAATAACCAGCGATCGTGCGCCGTTTAAATACTTTCTGAATGATAATTGGGAACCGCTTAGCTATTGGATAACCACCAGCATCACCCACATGATCCAAGCCAGCACTTTTATCTGGCATTCCAAAATCGTCATAGACTTGCTGCTCTAAAGTAGCCGTAAAGTTAGGACACTTATTTGTGTTCACTTTTAGATGTCGTTCACCGTCAGCGTTTAGGATTTGTGCATTCACTGCATTTATTCGATCTTTAATGCTTGGGTTTACACCGTTCACTTCAACCTTAAAACCATTTTTCTTTAAGATCGCATGATCAGATTCACTAAAGTTCTTTGATGAGGTCGCTTGACCTGAAGCATCTGGTACCACAGTAATATCATGAAAAGGAAAACGCTCTATAATCAACTGACACATGGTCGGTGTATCTCTCACCCCGACCAATTCATCCAAGGCCCTTGGTTTACCTTCTCTAATGACATAAACCACAGCAGCCATCTTAAGTACGTTAAAGTCCATCCCAATGAGTAAAGGCTCGCCCTGCTTGATTTCTTCATCTGTGTGATTTTTAACTCGGTCAAAGTCTGGGTAAACAGCACCACTTGTTAAATTGACAAATTGCCCTTTTAAGTAAGCTGAAATCAATTGTGGTGGATAAGACTCATAAAGCGATGAAATATAATCATCTGGCAAATTGGCTTCGTTGTCATAAGTTGAAGCCTGGATCATTCCATAAAGCTTTCGCTTAGCTGGTGTTTTATTTGCCTCTTTTACAAACTGCTCATAAGTGAATTTAAACCCTTCAGGTGTTGTGGCCACATCAATACCATTGAGCAAACCAGCTTGCTTATAACGCATACGCGCAATGATCTTTCGCCAAGCTTGTTGTGCTTTAAGCTTAGCCATGACATCAAGTTCATCAATCAAGCCACGACCAATTTTAAAACCGACAATTGAGTCTGGAATATCCATCGATCGACAAATAATAGTAGTGCGATACTGGCGACCATAATAAATATCGACTTCTTTATTTGACTGATAAACTTTTGTTTTTAAACCCCAGTCAAATGCTACTTCATCAATTGTAGGGTAAAAGATATCTCTGATCTGTGCGTAAGTTGGCGCAAAATAACCTAATGGTACTTTAGGGAACTCCCATGAAGTATTACAAAGGCTTGCACTACCAACCCAAGTTTTTCCAGAACCAAATCCCGCTACAAATGCACGGAATTTATTTTCCATCTGTAAAAAATTAGCCTGAGGTACATTCAGCGTCGGATTGATGTTCGGCATCTTTTTTACTCGCATCTACAACTTGAATGGTCACCTTGACTGGTGTTGGATCATCTTCCCGTTCGCCCTCTCTGATCTTCTCAATCTCAAGTTGTTTCAACTCAACATTTAAAAGCATCAGGTCATGGCCTTGCATTTCTTCCCGAACCTGTTTAATTACCCCCTGCTTCATCAGCCTGTTATTTTTCCAGCCCTCATAAATATTCTGGAGCTCTCTTAAACGATAGGCTTTATTGGCCAAGGGAATGTCATAAACATTCTTTTGGAAATCTGCCCTGGTCTTATTAAACAAAGTAATAAGTTTCTTACTTAAGTTCTTTCCCGTTGCCTTTGTGGGGTCATACGCCTCACATTGTCTTCGGTCAATTTCTATACCAAATCTTTGTTTGACAGCATCCGCTACTTGTTGAGGGGTATCAAAGCAGGCAAGAGACTGAACTATAAAGATTTTCACAGGCTCTTTAAGCGCCGCCATACTCCCCCCTTCGTCCAACTACGTCCAACAAGATAGGCAAAAAAAAGAGCCACCAGGCTCAGTTGATTACACAATTTCCGCAGCATCTTGAAATATCTAAATCTGAAACAAACGGCGGATTCTTCGCAGCCTCAACAAGACGTTTTACACTCTTATTTGGTCCCCACCGTTTGACAACACCAATAAACTCTTCAACGTCATGCCCAGCCAAATAGTGCTTAGGTAATCCAGTGGAACTACTGAAGAGCATTTCGCCATCTTCATCGCGTTCAACACCTATGTGGTAAAGTTCATGCTCAATCAAAGCACAAAACTCGCTATCGTTTGCCTTATCGCAAAACCCGCCATCAATCGTAATTAAATATGTTGGTACAAATCCAAACCAGTCGCGCATTTGCTGTTCTTGTCTTGCTTTACGCCAGCCACCAACGTTAAACATAACTTTCTCACATTGCCCTAACACCATAGCTTGTTTACTTTTATAAGCTGAAGAAGCCCAAGCAAATGCTAAAAACTCATCTTGATCATGAAGTATTTCCGCAATGTGGTCATGGTCAGGGTTGTGAAGTGGTCCACCCAATGTAAGAAAGTTTGCTTTAACCCACTCCATTAATTCTGGTGCAGGGATTAAACGGATAGCTTTCTCATTTTCCGATTGATCAAGAAAGTCCGTTGGAGGGAATGGTCTGATCTCCATTGAATATTTGCCTCTTTAAATTTTCGAGCCACTGGCTGGCAAAGTGAGCTTGTATCTGTAATGGTCCAGATTCATTGATTTTGAATCTAGCTGCTGATTCCAATCGAACAATCGTATACCCCATATCATGAGCAGTATCCTCACGATCCAAATCATAAGAAATTTGTTTTCTTTTTCTTCCAGCTGACCAAGGACCACCAGCAATTTCAACTAAAATTTTGTACTCAATTAAATGAAAATCAAATCGCCAATGCTTGGATATTGAATCGGGAGCTGAGGGATGAGTGATTATATGCACATGAATCTTGAGCAGCTTCAGCAAGAACATGCAGAGTTACTTCTGTTTAATGAAGAATTGGATCGTCGTTGTAAAGCTCACAAAGCAGATGCACAAAAATATCAAACTAAGTGCTGGCACATCACAACACTTTTGATGAATCCAGTTGATCAAGACATGACTTTGAAAGCAATCCAAACAGTGATTGAAAGGGTTGGTGAAGAATGAGTAGTCTCGATTTTGAGCAACTTTATCTAATGGCTCTCATGAATAGTAAAAAGCCAAAGTACGTTTTGAATTGGGTTCATGTATCCAGACATGGGCCAGGTGCGACAAAAGCTACAGAAATTTGTGAATATTTTGGGATAGATCCAGAAGGTACAGATTTTGTTAAAGCGGAAAGTAAGGAGGGGTAAATGGGACAAATAGTTAAAATAGAGGCTAGCATTCTAGAAAAGATTGTTGCTGTAGCTGAACGTATTGCTCAGTCAAAAGAAGAACGCCGAGTTGGTCGTGAAGAATTTGCACACATGCTCAATATCGAACCTGAAACTCTAGACGCTCGGATTCGTGAAGGCAGATACCAAAGGCCATACAAGGATGGGCGAAAAAGTTTTTGGTTATTGTCCTACGTGCAATCTGTCGTTACAGACACAAAAGAATCTGGTAAAGTAGCCACCTATTGAGGTGGCTTTATTTTATACAATGAGATAGGTACTTTTTCAATATTGAGTACCAAATTGAGTATCAAAATCACCCCAAAATAAAATCCCTTTATATATTAGTGAGTTGAATCTAAAATGCTTCTAATGATCGACAATTACGACTCTTTTACCTACAACATCGTCCAGTATTTTGGCGAGTTGAATCAGGAAGTAAAAGTAGTTCGCAATGATCAAGTCACATTAGAGGATATTGAACGATGGCAACCAAAATATCTTGTGATTGGTCCTGGCCCTTGCTCTCCAAGTGAAGCAGGTATTTCAATTCCTGCAATTAATCATTTTGCCGGAAAAATTCCTTTGCTTGGCGTGTGTTTAGGGCATCAAAGTATTGGGCAAGCTTTTGGCGGAAAAATTGTAAGAGCCAAAACGGTGATGCACGGGCGTTTATCTGATATGTACCACAACAATAAGGGTATTTTCAGTAATCTTCCTAGCCCATTCTCGGCAACTCGCTATCATTCTTTGGTGATTGATCAGCAAACACTGCCTGATTGCCTTGAAGTAACGTGCTGGACTAATGAAGCAGATGGCTCAATAGAAGAAATCATGGGTGTTAAACATAAGACATTGCCTGTTGAAGGCGTGCAGTTCCATCCTGAATCAATCTTGAGTCAGCATGGCCATCAAATCTTTAAAAACTTTTTAGAGATCTACGCATAAGCCAGCCGTAAATAGATTGTTTTAAAAGTAATTTGATAAGAATCCTTAATAAAAAAAGCCAACTACGATCAGTTGGCTTTTTTTATGGCTGAATCAATTACAACTTTAACTGCTGCACAATCGATCCATCTTGTTTTGCCACCAAAGATTCGCAGAGTTGAATACGTTCTTTGGTTTGTTTCAATCCTCTTTCAACCCCGACCAATTCTTTAGTTCGTGGTGCAAAAAAGTCATTTAACTGTGCCGCTTTTTGTTGGCTACATGCTGCTCCACTGAACATTGCAGGAAAACGCCCAGCCGAAGATTTACCTAAACGATCAAACACGGCGTCATGATTTACCTTAAACCAAGACCATAAGCCACCTTGTTCATCTCCATAATTATTGATGGAGTTAATCACGGTATGAACTTCACCGACTTTAACACGAGGGTTCAAAATCAACTGATGTGCTTGTTGGCGTGTTGCTTCTTGGTTTGCTGAACCCAAAGCTGTAAGTATTGCAAGACGTTGTGTCGGTTGAGTCACGCGTTGTAGCTCTCCAGATAAACGATCAAAAGCTAGTTGACCTTTTTCTTGTACACGTACAGCCAAAATAGTTGGCAATAATTCAGGTGTTACTTGCGCAAAATTAAGCTGCTTTTGAGCAAAGAGAGCATCTGACTGTTTTAACAGTTGTGTACGAACTTCTGAAACTTGAATATCTAAAGCAAGAAATCTAACCAACTCACTACGCCATAAACTGTCTTCAGCTGGTTCACCTGTTTTGCTGACATAACCCAACTGATTTAATTTAGGTAAATATAAATTAGCTAAGACTTTTCTAAAATGTTCACGTTCAGCTTCTGTTTTCAATACATGACGATAAATCGTACTTAACTGGGAAAACAGCGCTGTACTAATTTGTCGGCTATTTGAATTGGCAAATTTCTTCGCAGCATCTACGACAGCCAATAAATTAATATCACCGTGGTTAAATGCCGCTGAAATCGCGTAGGCGTAAGCCAACTGTTCAGTGTTAGAAAGCTTTTCTGTAGCGGCAGTCAGACGAGTAAACTCTTTTTGTGGCAAACTAAATTGGTAATATCCTGCCGCATCTGCATTTGGTATATACCAACTGCCAAGGCTGGCACCTTTGAGTTCAATCTTGGTTTCTGCTTGGTCTACCAATTCACATTGCACTTTACTACCTGCATTTGGAACTTCATAACGTACACATAATGGTACACCCCACAGGCTTCTTGCATCACCTTTTGAGCCAACAGGTAAGTAACGGCTTTGCTTCACATTTAAAAAGACTTTATTGTCTTCTTGCTGTAATGCGGTGTTAATTAAAGGCACACCTGGTTGATCAAGAAAACTTTTCATCGCTCTAGTAAAGCGCTCACCTTGTCCAGACTGCTCTGCTAAAGCGCTAATTAAATCATTAGCTGTCGCATTACCATATTGGTGCTTATTAATATAATTGCGCACCCCTTGTTTGAATTTTTCTTCACCCAAATAGCTTTCAAACATATTTAAAACAGCTGCACCTTTTTGGTAAGTAATACCATCAAAAGCAGTTTGAATATCGGCATTACTTAAAATAGGCTGGCGAATACGGCGCACACTCACCAAGCTATCACTTTTCATCGCATCTGCAGTGTCTGTAATACGTTCTAGGTCAGCATTAAATTCGGGATGTAATTTTTGAGTAATTTTACTTTGCATCCATGTGGCAAAAGATTCATTTAGCCACAAATCATCCCACCACGGCATCGTGACGACATCACCGAACCATTGATGTGCAAGCTCATGTGCATTGACATTAAATGAATACTGTACAAAAGAAACTGGCGAGTCCTTATCTAGCAACATTAGATAGTCTCTAAAAGTAATTAACCCCGGGTTCTCCATTGCCCCAGCAGCAAAGTCTGGTGCTGCCAGTAAATCTAGCTTGTCAAATGGATAACCAAAGGCAAAATAATCTTCTAAAGTTTTTAAAATGGCTGGCGTTTCAGATAAGGCATGCTGCATTTTTTCAGCCTTTGCATCGGGTGCAATACCACGTAACTGGATCGGCTGCTTACGCCATGAAGTTGCACCAATATCAGGCCCTTTTTGTAATTGCCAAGGACCGACAGCCAACGCAAGTAAATAAGTGGGTAGTGGTTTAGTTTGTGCAAAACTGAGTGTTTTCCAACCTGACTTATCTGCTTGCTCAGATGTTTGTTGAGTATTGGCAAAACCTGAATATTTGCTTGGAATCGTCAAACGAATATTAAACGGCGTTTTAAAACGTGGCTCATCAAATGACGGAAATGACTGGCGTGCACTAATTGCTTCCATTTGAGTCATCACATAAGGTTTACCCTCAAACTCAATTTTATAAATACCGTCAAGTTGCTGGTCATACGCTGCATTAAAATCTAGAACGAGTTGATACTGTCCTGCGGGCAAGGTTTTGGCAAATTTAATTTTACTCACCCCATCTACCTCGGAGGCTTGCTCATATTTTGCTTTGGTTTTGACGCCCTCTGCCGATGTAATACTCACATCTTTCACCATCAAAGATTTACCATGAATCCAAATGTGATCTATGGCTTGAGCCAGCTTTAAATGAATAGTGGTTTTACCGGTATAGCCTTTTTGTGCGGGATCAATCTTAAAATCTAAATCATAAGATTCGGGTACGACCCACTCGGGTAATTTACCAATCGGGATTTGTTCACTGTTATTCGATGCAAAAATCTGTGTCGCAGATAAAGATAATAATGTTGTAAGTAGCAATCTTTTTTTAAATGAAGGCTTGACCAGCATAAGGGGTTTTATCCTCTGTTGTTTTAAATAAAAAGATGCAGCAAATGCTGTACCACTTCGCTGCATCCACACATCATTCTTAGAATTTATAGTTAAACTCCAACCAACCTTGACGGCCGAATGGTGAATATGATCCTACTGGATAATACGGCCAACCGCCCGTGTCATCTCGTTTCACTTTGTCAAACAGGTTATTAATAATGATTGAAGCAGAAGCTTTTGGAGAGATTTGATAAGTACCACTCCAGTTCACTAAATAGGTTGGGCTTAGGTAGACAGTTTGGTCACCGTTTGGAATTTTGCCATAACGATTAACTAATACTGTTGATGCCCAATCTCCGAAGCTCCAGCTGAGACTGGTATTAAAACGGTCACGCCAATCAGGAATGGTTAAATCTTTTAGGTAATCATCTTTCTCGCCATCTTTTGATTGTTGATATTCATGTTCTAGTACACGGCTATAATTTACCGTCCAGAGAAAGTTACCAAAGCTGTCTGTTTTCCAGCGCCATCTGCTAGTGAAGTCAATCCCGCGAGTATGGTCTGATGCAGCATTAATCGGAACAATATTAATATTCTTAATCACATTTGGATCGACAACTGCATTTGCAGGATTACGCTCTACACGTGCCAATGCATCAATACAGGCCGCAGAGTTAATATCTTGGTTGCCTAAACGACAATCTGCTTCTAAACGTAGAATTTTGTCCTCACTTAAGTTGGTCACAAGATTATCAATTTTGATATCCCAGTAATCGATGCTGATATCAAATTTATTGGTTGGTGACCAAACAAAGCCTGCACCATACGATTTACCCTCTTCAGGTTTCAATTCTTTGTTTCTGGTTAAAGTATAGTTTGCCCCAGGCGAGTAATCTTTAAAGCTACATTTATCTAAAGGTTGTCCCGTTTGGCTACAACGTAAATAATCGGTCGTACTTGCGAAATAACCTTTTTGCTTATTTAAGAACAGATAGTTCATATCTGGTGCACGAAAGCTGGTCGCGTAGTTACCGCGCACCAATAAAGTCGGATGTGGTCTAAACTCGAGACCCGAACCGAAAGTTAACTTATCAATGCTGTTATCTGACAAAGCATAACGATCATAACGTCCAGACAGGGTTAAATTTAATGGTTTCGCTAAAGGCAAGAATAATTCTGCACCAAGTGCTTGGCGTGTACGTGTGCCACTATATTCGCCACTAGAACTCGCATTATAAAACTCACCATTTTCAAGTGCCTGATCCGGCTTAATCGAAAAGCCTTGACGTCCAATTTCAGCCACAGCCGCAAGTTTGGCAGTTCCTGCAGGTAACTTAAATACGTCACCATTCGCACTTAAGGTCAAACTTTGTGCCCATGACTTATCTTTTTCTTTTGTTGTACCCGAAATACTCTCAAATTCGTTTGCTGTGAGTGGTCGACTTAAACGATCTAAATGAGGTGAATAAATAGGAATACCATCTGCATCTGTGCCAAGTTGCTGACCTAAGAAATATTCATCAACATTCGAACGTAATAAGCCTTGGCGGCGCAGCTGACTGGTATAGATGGAACCATTATAGGCCGCCTCATAACTCCAGCTCGTTTCTCCAATATCACCTCGAATTCCAAAATTTAAGTTTGAAGAAAGTTCTTTCCATTTTTTATTTACTCGCTCTACCCCGCCTAATTCTTCAGGTGCAAAACGACGATTCCAAATTTCATAATTTCCCGAATCTTGATTGAGGAAATAACCATTCGTTGCAGCTAAAGAAGTCCATGTCGGACCATGCGTATTGTTTTCAATTTGATTGGCCCCAATTAAAAAATCTGCAAATAATTGAGTTTTATCATTTAACTCATAGTCTAAACCGAGATAACCATTTTGACTGCGGTTTTGGGTTTGGACCGTCCAATAGGTTGGTCGTGCCAAACCACTAGCACAATTGTCTGCACCAGCTTGTCCTATATTACTGACTGAACCTTTGAATAAACCATTAAAGGCCTGACATCCACCAATGGAAAGATATTTTCCAGTATTGGCATTTTTACGACCTACAACCGTATCTGGTTTTTCTCCCAAACGAGTTCGGCTCGACATAAAATCTCGATCGGCTGCCCAAATCGGTTCACGGCCACTGAGTTCAACCCCATAAACAAGGCTGAGCTTGTCTAAAGTTTTACTACCACTCAGCTGTAAACGTAAGTTTTCACCGCCTTCTTTTGTTCCGCCTGCCTTAATATTAAATTGAGTACCGTCTGTTTTCTTTTTCAGAATAATATTCACCACGCCTGCGATTGCATCTGAACCATAAATTGCAGAGGCACCACCGTTTAATATTTCAATACGATCAATAATAGCGGTTGGAATATTGGCTAAATTCACGAAATTGACGGACCCATCGTATGGCACAGGATAATCTGCAACCCGATGCCCATTAATCAAAGTCAAAGTATGATTTGGTCCTAAGCCCCGTAAACTAATAGCATTAGCCGCAGGCGTAAAAGTATTTCCATAATCGGCGCCTTGTACAAAACCCGTGTTCTGCGTCAGGTTATTAAGCGCATCAAATGCATTACTAAACCCTTGTTTTTCAATATCGGCTGCGGTAATTACGGTCACACTAGTCGGGCCATCTTTTTGTGCTTTTGAAATCCGAGACCCTGTCACAGCAACACGGACTACTTTATCTGTTTTAGCTTGTTTTTGTGGTTGCTCTACAGCTTCTTGCGCATAGCTTTCTAGTGGATGAAACAGTGCAACAAATACAAAAATAAATGAGCGCTTTTTTTTTAAAGCTCCTACATATTTCAAGTTATTTAAATACATATTTATTAATAGACAAAATAAAGATCGCCCTACTATATCTACTTTTATTTGACTGATTTATACGCATTTTTCCTAGATATATTGATGTTTAAGATATACCAAATGGTTAATTATTTATCATAAAAACTCACAACAAACTAAAACCTTTTTCAATGAATAAATTCTGTTTATTAATCAAACTAAAGTAATAAACCAGCAAATTTTTTAAAACTCGTATCGAACAACAAAAATCTTTGGTTATTTTCTGCTAACATAGCTCCCCGTAGCTAGTGAAACATGGAACGCAACAAGCTGAACATCCCACTCTTGATCAACTTCACCTAAAAATTTTAATCATTAATGCTGTAAATCATGACTATGAATATCCAACAGGCGCTCAACCACATTACCAAGAACATTCATTTGACTCAGCCTCAAATGGAAGAAATTATGCGCAGCATCATGCAAGGTGAGGCAACCGAAGCACAAATTGGTGCTTTAATGATGGGCCTACGCATGAAAGGTGAAAGCATTGACGAAATGACGGCTGCTGCACGTGTCATGCGCGAATTTGCGATTAAGATCGATGTTAGCGATATCAAACATTTAGTTGATATTGTGGGTACTGGTGGTGATGGGCAAAATTTATTTAACGTCTCTACAGCGTCAAGCTTTGTCATTGCAGCAGCAGGTGCAACCATTGCAAAACATGGTAACCGTGGCGTTTCAAGTAAATCGGGTTCATCAGACCTACTTGAACAAGCAGGTATTCATCTTGATTTAGATATGCAACAAACCGAACGCTGCATCCGTGAAATGGGTGTAGGTTTCTTGTTTGCTCCAAACCATCATAAAGCCATGAAATACGCTGCTGGTCCACGTCGTGAACTTGGTATTCGAAGTATTTTTAATTTACTCGGCCCACTGACCAATCCAGCTGGTGTAAAACGCTTTGTAATTGGTGTGTTCTCCGATGAACTTTGTCGCCCAATTGCCGAAGTGATGAAACAACTTGGTGCTGAACATGTCATGGTTGTCCATTCAAAAGATGGACTTGATGAAATCAGTCTGGCAGCTCCTACTGCTATTGCCGAACTCAAAGATGGCGAAATTACTGAGTGGACGCTTAATCCTGAAGATGTGGGAATTGAGTCGCAAACTTTAAGTGGTTTGGTTGTTACTGATGCAACAGCAAGTCTAAAGTTAATTAAAGATGCTTTAAGCAAAAATAAATCCGATATTGGTGAAAAAGCAGCAAACATGATTGCGCTTAATGCAGGTGCAGGCATCTATGTGGCGGGCATTACCAAAACTTATGCTCAGGCTGTTACATTCGCTCAAGATATTATCTATGGCGGACAGGCTTTAGAAAAAATGAGTGTTTTGGCTGAATTTACCAAAACATTAAAGCAATCTCAGGCAGATTAAGGACTTCTCATGATTAATATTCAAAATACCATTTTAGGTAAAATTGTTGACCGTAAACATGAGGAACTTGCTGCGCGTTTAAAACAACGTAATTTACAAGATGTTGAAGAATTAGCGAAAGCGGCAACACCAGTTCGAGGCTTTGCAAATGCTTTGCAACATAAACGTCCGGGTGTAATTGCTGAAATTAAAAAAGCCTCTCCATCAAAAGGAATCATTCGCGCAGACTTTAATCCTGCCGAAATTGCCCAGCAATATGAACAAGCTGGAGCAGCATGTTTATCGGTACTGACTGATGTGGATTTCTTTCAGGGTGCAGATGAAAATATTGCGATTGCCCGTAATCATTGTGCCCTACCTGCTTTACGTAAAGACTTTCTGATTGACCCATATAATGTAGTTGAAGCACGTGCTTTGCATGCGGACTGTATTTTATTAATTGTTGCATGTTTGTCTGACCCGCAACTCGAAGAAATGTCTAAAACTGCGTTTGAACATCAACTTGATGTATTGGTTGAAGTTCATGACGAAGAAGAAATGGAACGCGCTTTAAAGCTTTCTGAGCAATGTTTATTAGGCGTGAATAACCGTAATTTAAAAACGTTTGATGTAGATTTAAATACATCCATTCGATTGAAAAAATTACTTCCGACCTCACGTTTACTAATTACTGAAAGCGGTATTGCTACACCAGATGATGTACATATGATGCAAGAGCATGATATTCACAGCTTCTTGGTGGGCGAAAGTTTTATGAAACAACCTAGTCCAGATCAAGCTTTTACTGCCCTTTTTGGACAACCTCAAACGGTTTAATGAAGATATATGAGTAATAAAGATTCATCGCTTTCTAAAGAGCAACAGAAGTTATTGAAGCAATTTAAAAAGCAAATCTCCAATCCTCATTCAAGCAAAATCACAAATCAGCCTGAGACTAAAAAATCTCAGGCTGAGCCTGAAGAATTGGAAGATACCCATCTGTTTCAACAGGCTGTTGCAGGTGTTAAACGCATCAACAATAGCAATGTTGCCGATGTAAAAACACCTCGTGCCAGAAAAGTCGACGCACAAACGTTAGCGAAACGGGCAGCTGCCGAAGGTGGTCGTGACACCGAACATGCCGAGCTATCAGATACACAAGCTGCTTTAAATCCAGTCGCAAGCCAAGCAACGTTAAGCTATCGCATTGCGACTCTGCAACATAAGGTTTTTGAAGACTTAAAAGCAGGCAAAATGCGTTGGTTTGAAGCTGTAGATTTACACGGCTGTACTATTGAACAAGCACGTGACGCAGTTTTACAAATCATCCAGATGGCAAAAGATGAAAATCAAAATGTCATCAAAATTGTGCATGGTAAAGGCCCTGAAGCGGTCTTAAAAACATATGTCAACGGATGGTTACGTCAACACCGCGATGTTTTGGCCTTCGTAAGTGCTCCAGAAAATCAAGGTGGCACAGGTGCTGTTCTTGTACTGCTTAAACGTGCAGAAAAAAATCCTAAGTTCGAACAAAAAAAATGATCCTTTGGGATCATTTTTTTACATCAAATACTTGTAATAATTGAGCAACTACTGCAATGGCAATCATTGCAGGTTGTTTCGATGAAATCCCTTCTATCCCGATCGGGCAAACCAAACGTTGCAAAGTTTCCGGAGTATAACCTCGCACCTGCATGCGTTTTTCAAAAATAGCCCTTTTACTTTTTGAGCCAATCATCCCAACATAAGCAAATGGTTTTGCCGTAGGTTTTAAGGCTGAAAAACATAGTTGCAAATCTAATTGATGGTCATGAGTTAATATTAAAATTGCGCCTGAACGGTCAAAATGCTCGATCTCGGCTTCTAAGGTATCAGTCGTTATACAGTGCACCTGTTGCAGTAAATCGGATGGAAAAATATCATCACGTGGATCAATCCATTTCACCCGAACACCAATAGGTAATAAACAACGGACAATTGCTTCACCCACATGCCC